>ULPB01007830.1_pt1 | contig 20603 bp, 6 predicted proteins | sample 1953131 | NCBI WGS metagenome assembly ULPB01 (sample SAMEA4835618, study PRJEB28245) | human gut metagenome | biome: gut microbiome; material: fecal sample | place: Denmark | collected 2008
CTGACCGGTGTCTGTAGGGCACCGGTCAGTCAGTTTGTAGAAAGAGTTTTTTGTTTAATGTGCTTATGTTATATCGTTCAGCTTTGACTATGACAACAGGCTACCGATAGTTCTGTTTATGGGGCAGTGCTTCTCGGGTTCGCTGTTCAAATTAATACACTTGGCGATATGAAAGAGGGATGGTGGGGGTTTGGGAGGGTTGGGGTGGGGCGAGGGATTATTGTCCTTTTGCGATGGTCGTGGGGATAGAGAGGTTAGGTGCAACGGGAGGGGCAAGCCCGCTCCCCTACAAAAAGTGGGTGGGATAATGCGGATGTGAAACCAACAGAGCGTTCATTAATAGGCAAGGGTGGTGGTGCGGAGCGGTGGGGTAGTGCTTGGTGATATATTTCACCTGACCGGTGGGTGTAGGGTGCGGTTTTTTGTATTATGAGCCGCATTTATGACCGTTTGCGCCGTTATAACAACCGTTCGTGCCAAAAAGTTGAAATCGCAAAGCGAATGAGTTATGATATAATTATAAAATTATAAGGGGGAGAGGTATGCTCATCTGCGTTTACGATACCGCAAACGAGGCGGAGATACTGAAAGCGAAAATAACACAGATCGCAACGGCGGCATATCGAAGAATTGCCTACAGGGTATGTCAGAGGTATGAGAGCTTTGTGACGGAGTGTAAGACGGCTGACCTTATAATCGTGCTTGCCGATGGAGCGGACGGTATGGAGGGCGTTATTGCGGCGAAGAATGCCGACAGGGATACGCCTGTAATATGGCTGTCGGACGATGAGGGATTCGGGGCGCAGTCATACAGGCTTGGCTGTACCTATTTCCACAAGAAGCCGATACCGCTTGAAAAGCTGAAGGAGGCACTGCATAAGTGCAGGTGCATGGCATAAGCACGGGTAAATCTACAGGAGGAAAAACATGAAGAAAAAATTTGTACGGCTCATAAGTGCGGTGCTGTCTGCGGCAATGACGCTGACGGCTGTACCGTTATCGGCATTTGCCGAGGGCGAGACACATACGCATGACGGCGAGAGCAATGTCATCACGACACCGCTTGATTTCAGAGAAAAGAAGGCGGACGAAAACGGTGTCGGCTGGAGCTGGGATTATGACACAAAGACGCTGACGCTTGACGAAGTGAACATTCAGGCGACAACAGACAGTATGAGCGTCGTAACAGTCCCCGACGGTACGGAGATAGTGCTGAACGGTAACAATACTATCGTACAGACGGACACCGGCGACAGCTATACATACATTCTCAGTGCCGTAAATACGAATGATGTTAACTGTGACGGCACTATGACGATCAGCGGCGAAGGTGTGCTGAATGCAGAGAACCGCTCTACAGACAGTATGGCACGCTCTCTCGGCGGATCAATAATCATTAACGGCGGTACTGTAAACGCAACAGGTAAAGTAGTTGCAGAGTCGCTTGAGATACATAATGACGGCGCACTGAACGCCGAAGCGTCAGCTGTATCTAATGACGGTGCGGCTGTCGGTGTCAAGCGTGGCATTACTGTTGACGGCAACGGCAGTCTTACAGCCGTTGGCGGTGCTGTAGAAAATGAATATGCCAATAACGGCGCAATATTGCTTAACAGTAATTTCGGGGACAAAATTTCCGTCAGCGGAAACGGCAGTATTACTGTGCCTGAAGGCAATGCAGCAAAAGTCGGAATATACTACGACGGAAACAAAAGCATAGATGCCGAAATAAGCGGCGGTAAGGTCACTGCTTATGGTACTAAGTGTGGCATTTACAAAGTAAACCTTATAATGAGCGGTACAGGCTCAGTTTACGCTACCGGCGGTACATACGGTATCGGTCAAACTGTACCGACAATAGACGAGGACGAATTTGTAGTAAAGGGTTCGACTGAGTTCAAGGCTTCGGAAAGTGCTGTGACAGGCGAGGTCAAGTATAACAGCGGCTATTATGAGATTGGCGGAGCGGACGCTAAGACGGTAGTTATAAAGCCTGATACTTCTCCCCGTATAATACTCGGAAAGCAGACAGGAATATTCAAGACGGAAGAGTATGAAATAATTGAAGGCATGACTGATACCAAGCTCAAGGGTACGGTTTACTTTGATATTACTCTGAAGAATATGAGCGATGAAGAGTTTGCAGACGCAAGAGGCTATTTCGGCGGCGATGAACCCGATTTATTAGCAAGCATAATCAAGACCGATTACGGCTGGGTGTGCATGGTCTGCGATACCGAGTTTTCGACTACATACGACACTGATAATACTCTTACAATAAAGTGCGGAGATATTGTATCCAATACCGTTCAGGTAAAGTCGAATGCAAACCGTTTCAACAAGGTTACACAGGGTGACAACACAAACAGAACGGTTTTCTATACAAACACTTCGCAGGAAGAGAAGGACAATTACAAGCTTGTAAGCACCTATACGGTTGACAGTGAAAGCATAAGCTATAACTGGTACAGTACGAACAGTGCATACAGTGCAGATGAGCTCGGTGCGGCAGTATCCGGAAGCAACGGCGAATTCAAGCTTGCGGATAATATTCCTGCCGGAAATTATGTTCTGTATTGCGATATAACCTATTCAGACGGTGACAGCACAGAAACTGTTACAGAAAAATTTACATTTACATATAAAGAATGTGCACATGAAAACGGTTATTCCGACGGTAAATGCACAAACTGCGGAGCGTTATGTGATCACAGCAATATTGATATTGACACGGGTAAGTGTAACGAGTGTGGGCGTCAGTTTGTTGCTACAATCAGCACAGACGGCAGTGCGCCGACAGGCTGTGACACGCTCGCAGACTGCCTTGACAGCATTACTGCCGATACCGGAAACTATGTTAAGATCTATCAGGATATCGGCGATACATCGGCAACTGCAACTTTAGATACTATAGATGTAAAACACAATGTTATGATCGACCTTAACGGTCACAAGCTGAACAATATCAAGCTTGGGGTCAACAAACTTGGGGTCAACAAAGACGTCACGCTTACATTAACCGGCACAGCGGGCAGTTATGTTACGCAGGTGTATGTTCGCAAAGGCGGCGGATCATTCATAATTGACAGCGAAGCAAATGTAGAATTTAATACAATTTTTGTTGAGGACAGTGCACGGCTTGCTGTAAACGATGGCGCAAAAGTAACTACAGAACAGTTGACTGTGATAGCATCCGTGAATGATGACGGAACTACAACGACATCTGTAAAGCTCGCTACGGGAATGAAGTTAGGTGGGCTGACATATCATCGCCAAAACAATTCCGGCGCTCTGAAATTAGGCAATCTTCTTGATGTTACCCGGCAGGCACTGCGACGTGAAGATAACGGCAATTATCTTGATCTTTATAAAGAATATGGAAGTATGGGTTATTCCGTTGCGCTTACTGTTGTTGAGCATACTGACGCTGACCACAAATACGGCAGTGGAACAGGCAAGTGCGAGGAGTGCGGAAAGCCCTGCGAGCATGGCGGTGATATAAACACGGACACCGGCATCTGCTCAATCTGCGGTGCGGTTGTGTCTGTCGCACTCTATACAGACAAGAACGGAAGCTTAAAGTATGTAGATACCGATGAGCTTCACTCTTTACTGAATGAATACAACGGAAGCGGTACGATAAAGCTGTTTAAGGATTATTCTAAACCAAGCGCTCAGTATGACTTATACGGAGAGCTTACAATTGACGTAAACGGACGCCAATTTAAAATCCGGAGTATTACTCCTTGCAAAAGCGGAAAGCTTACGATCAAAAACAGCGGCAATCCGGTTATGCTCGGTTGTAATGTATATCCGACAAACGACGCTTCATACGCCGGCGGTACGCTTATAATAGACGGCGATGTAGTTTTAGACACTTCGATCTATGTATATGATTCGAGTACGGTTATATTGAAAGCCGGTGCATATCAAGCCGGACTTTACGCCAGGGACAGCAAGACATTATACGATATGCTCGGAGAGGGTAAGGCTTTCTTCAAGACTGACGGAACTCTTTTCAATGCAAATGTTAAGGAAATATCAAGCAGTGAAACGCTGACAATCAAAGACCACAGCCATACCTATGTTGACGGCGAGTGCGGCTGCGGATATGTTTGCCCTCACAGCGATGTTAACAGCGAAACGGGTAAGTGTAACGAGTGTGAATATCAGTATGCGGCTGTTATCGTAAAGGATGGGGCTGTAGCTTCCGTTTATGAAGAAAATGAGATGGGAGCGGCTTTTGAAGCGGCTGACAGTGACGCAAACACCGGCTGTACATTAAAAGTATACAAGAATTATGCAGGCAGCTATACAACACTCAGCCGTAAGTTCACGCTGTGGATCGCTGAGGAAGCCAATGTAGGTACGTTAACTGTTTCGGGAGATATAACCGTTACGGGATCGGAAAAAAATAATAGTATTTATGGCGATTTCAATGTAGTGGACGGCGGTAAGCTGACATTTGACGAAAACTGCGGCGCTAAGGGAACTGTGTCGGTAGGTGCAGGTACATTTGACTGCTATCGTTCACTCGGCATAATACTCAATATAAACGATGCAAGCAGTGACGTAATTCTTCACGACGGAGCTTTCCTAAAAATACGCTATAACGGCGGCGGGGACAGAGCAAACGCAGAAATACTGACTTTATTGGCTGAGAACCGTATGTTTATGACGTCTTCCGCTGTGCCGATAGACGGCTCAAAAACACTGTTGAAAGACGGTTTTGTAACACCTGTTATTGTAGCACCACATGAAGATCACAGTTACGACAGCACAACGGGCAAGTGCACGATTTGCGGTAAGCGGTGCGGTCATACGGATGTTGACAGCAAAACGGGTATGTGCAAAACCTGTCAGTATGAGTTCGTTGCTACGCTGACTGTAGGCGACAAGGTAACCGGCTTTGATTCACTGAGCGATTGCCTTAGCAAGACTTCAGAAGACAGCGAAAACTATGTAAAGATTTATAAGAATATCGATGATAGAACAACTATAAATGTAAATCATACTGTTACTGTTGACCTTAACAGTCATAAGCTGTATTATATCGAACTCAAGGTCAACAACGACAATGGTGCCGGTAATCTTACATTGACCGGCTCAGAGGACAGCTATATTAGTCAAGTGGATGTTTGCGGAGGTAGAACATTTAAAATTGATAGCGACGCAAATATAAACTTCGAAACAATTTTTGTTGAGGCAGGTGCGCGGTTCGAAGTAAGCTACGGTGCAAATGTAACTGTAAATACTTTGGTCGTGAAGGAATCTTTAAAGCTTTACGGAAGAACAACAACATCTGTAAGGCTTGCTACGGGAATGAGAATAGGTACGTTGATGTATGAACTCGACCGCAACTCCGGCTCCGGCAACCTGCTGCTTTATTCTCTGCTTGGAGAAGGTAAGGCACTGCAATATGACAACAGCGGTGAGTATGTTGATATTTATGAAAAGTTTACATCAAAGATTATACACGATTCGTTTACTGTTGTAGATCATTACGAACACAGCTACGACAAAGCAACGGGCAAGTGCGTCTGCGGATATGTATGCCCCCACAGCGATGTTGACAGCAAAACGGGTGTATGCTCTATCTGCAAATATCAGTTTACTGCGGGCATTTCGGGCGTGGGAACAGCGAAGTATTTCGATAATATAGACGACGCTTTTACTGCGGCATTATCGGAGGAAAACAGCGGCTGTACGCTGACATTGTATAAGGATTGCTCGCTTTCGACGTCCGCAACAATCACCAATGCAACGGTTACTGTCGATGTGAACGGATGTTCACTCGGCGGAGAGGCAGATATAAGTGTAAATAACGGTGGTGTGCTGTACCTTAAGGACAGCAGGAAAAGCACCTACTACGGATGCATAGACGCACCTTTTAGTGTAAACGGCGGTACGCTTATAAACGGTACTGCAGACGGCGGCAGTTCAGCCGCAGATGTACTCAATTTAGTCATTAACAGTGCTAAGCGTGTCGAAATATACGGCGGCATATTTGAGAATGTTTATATTGCACACGCAAGCGGTGTAGCTTTATACGGCGGAAGGTACAACACCATCTGCGGCGAGGAAAGCAACAGCACACCTGTAAACGATCTGCTTGCAAAGGGTTATGCATTTGCGACCGTACAAGAATTCACAACTCTCCCCGAAAGTATAGTTGACGGCAGTGCGAAGACGATCGGCGACGGACTTACAAATGTCATGGTTGTAGCGCATGAGCATAGATACAACGTGGAAACGGGCAAGTGTCCGTGCGGCGTTTGTGCGCTTGCTATATTTACCGAGACAACACAAAGCTCTGAAACTTATACATTTATTGAAAGCGAAACACAGTTTAAAAATATTGCGGAAAATGAGGCTGACGGTGTATTAAAGCTGACCGGCGATGTAGATTGTATTGTTAAGGGCATAATAATAAACGGCAATAAAACGATCGACATGAACGGTCATACGCTGAATGTTTCGGTCGGTACCGAGGAAATAAGCGCAGTAGCGGTTTACGGAAATGTAACCTTTGAAAACAGCGGAAGCAGCCGTGCAGTTATAAACGCCACCGGCGTTTATTCCTATGGAATGGTAACTGTAAACGGAGATATTGAATTCGATACTTTTGCAACATTTGAAGACGGCGACGCTTTGATCAATGCCGGAGTATTCAAGAGCATTTATGTTCAGGGAAGAAGTGTAATTGAAATACTGGGTAGCGGTAAGGCGCTTGCAAGTGAAAGCGGAGAAATACTGAATGCAAGCGTACAACAAATATACAGAGCAGGCGATAATATATTTGTTACGGCTCACCCGAAGCATACATACGATGATCACGGCAACTGCGCTTGCGGATATAAGTGTCTGCATGACGGCGAGGGTCAGGTAAATGAAGACAGCGCCAACAAGGTGTGCAGTGAGTGCGGTGCGAAAATTTACGCAAAGGTAACTACTGCCGACGGAAAGGTAAAGTATTTCGACGACATAACCGAGGGCTTACGGTATGCGGATAAGGCTGAAAACAAGGGCTGTGTTTTCACTCTTGTAACAACCGGTGGACTTGAGAACGATATTACATTGTCAAGCGGTCAGTTTACTATTACCGCGATCGACGACAATTATATCAACGCTTATACACGGAAGATCAATATTAAGGGTGCAGAAATTACTGTTGAGAACTGCGCTTTTAATTGCTTTGTAGGTTTATATAGCGGTTCTCTTACATACCCTGAAGGCTCGACCTCCGTTTGCATTAACGGTATTAGTGTATTTGGCGGTACTTTAAATATCAGTGACGGCGTAAGTGAAAACTTCGGTGCTAATAAATTTACTATATCAGACACTGCAACGGACGCAAAGGTGACTATAGGCGGCGGTATTTACGGTGAGATCAAACTCGGACAGTATACGTTTAAGGATATACTGGCAAGCGGCACTCGCTTAATAAGCGTTGAATACTCGCAGGAGACTGATGAGATAATAGCTACTAATGAATTATTATACAGCATTGTTTCCGAACAAAACACCTTGGGCGTTGATGATGACAAAGACTATCGGTTTGTCAAGTGCGACCATAAGAATGAGGACGGCAGTTATGCCTTTAATGACAGCGGTATATGCAAATACTGTAACTCTGAGTTTGCCGCAAGCGTAAGCTATACAGACGGCGGCGAAAAGACAGAGCTGTTCAGCGATATATGCGACGCTTTTGACAAGGCTAATGAGATAGGTACGGCTACAGTAACGCTGTATAAGGATATTACAGACAGCGAACGTACACAGGAGATTACCGTTATGGGCAATGTAACGCTTGAACTGAACGGTAAAACACTGGGTGGTCGTTATGGCATAGCGCGTATATCGGTATCTGACGGTGGTACGCTTACTGTAAACGGCGATGGCGATATGGATACACCTATTTACGTTAATGAAAACTCAAAATTAGTCATTAACGGCGGTGGATACTTCAATTCTGTGTCAGTTAAAAAAGGAGGCAACGCAGAAATAGGCGGCGGCACTATACAAGGTCTGTCCGTTCGCGGTAACGTAAAACTCAGCGGCGGTAAATTCAACGACATCGAGATATTTAACGGCAATCTTGAATCTGTTCTGGCAGACGGTTATGCGTATAAAAATGCTGACGGCACTTGGCTTTCGATTGATGAGCGTGAAAAAGATAGCTATTTGGGCGGTTCTAAAGGAGCGTTATCCGTAGAAGAAGCGCCGATAAAGAGCGCAAGTATTGCGTGGGTAGGCGAAGAAGCGCCTGTTATATACCGTAACGGAGAGAAATATTTATACGTCGATATTACATACGAATTGGCGGTCGGTTCAAGGGGTGCAACCTATTCGGATTTCGTAAACGGCAATAATCGCATTAAAGATTATAATTTGTACAATAAATATATGGTACACTGTTATGAAATCGGTAAGCTTGCGGCTAAAGACGGCGAGGTTGAATATTACATTGTACTTAAGTGCAACGGATACGAATATAAGTCGAATGTGCTTAAGCTTACACTTGCAACCTGCTCACACCCGAAGGATAGCTTTTCATACGAAAACGACGGTTTTGTAATCTGCGGTATATGTGATGCATTGATAGAAGCCGAGGTAGTAGATGCTGACGGCAAGTCGTTAGGCTATGCGGATATAGAGAGTGCCATAAAGCTGGCACAGGAGAACGAGGGCAGCACTGTAAAGCTGATGTCGGAAGGAGTATCTGAGTCCGTTACCGTGACAGGCGGCAGGTTTACTGTTGACTTTAACGGTAAGAAGGTATTTTATCAGTTCGATGTCAACGGCGGTGACGTGACTTTCACTTCTTCGGTAAAACAAGCCGATGTAGAAACTCTGATAAGCGGAATCGAAGTAAACGGAACTGACGCTAAGGTTACAATTGACGGTAAAATCAAGCTGGGAAGTGTAACATTAACAAGCGGTGCGCTTGCAGTAAACAGTGCCGAGAGTTATATTAAAGAACTGTCAATAAATGGCGGAAAGACTGTTGTAAACGGTGCAAATATTGATGCACTGAAAGCTAACGGCGGAGACACGGTCATCAATTATGTTACAGCCGATTCTTTAAGCGTGAATATCAACGGGTCCGGTAGCATCTCTATCGTAGCCGGCGAGTTCGGTAGCACCACTTGCAAAACAGACAGCGGTTATACTTTAGGTATGGCAATTGCGAGTGGAAGCAGAGTTTACGACAGTAATATGAATGGCGCTATTATTTACACATACGATGCTATTCAGACCATGACCAAAACCGATAGAATTTTTGTTGATAAGTGCGTCCATAAGGACGGAAAAGGCAGTTATGTGCTTGACGGTAATCCCTGTCCTTACTGCAGTGAGGAAATTGTTGCAACTGTAAGCTATACTGCCGGCGGAAGCGAAGAGACAGATCTGTTCAGCGATATATGTGACGCTTTTGACAAGGCTAATGAGATAGGTACGGCTACAGTAACGCTGTATAAGGATATTACGGACGATATTACAGATACGATAGCTGTTACAGGCAATGTTACGCTTGAACTTAACGGTAAAAGGCTCTCACAACCCGGTACTGATGTATGGTATTCCATAGAAGTAACGAGCGGTAAGCTGACCGTTAACGGCAGTGGCTTAATAAAACGTGTTGCTGTTCGCAACGGCAGCAATGCGGAAATCAACGGTGGTACTTTCTCTGACTTCATAATTAAAGACGGCGGTAACGCTGTAATTAAAGGCGGTCAATTCTACAGCTTACAGGTTTCAGGCGAAGGCAGAAACGTAGGACAGCTTCTTGCGGATGGCTATGCCTATTGGAGGTTTATCGATTCCGGCATCTGGTCTACTATTGCAGAGCGTGAAAAGCAGGATATAGCTAATGTAGAAGTAAAGGAAGCGCCGATAAAGAGTGCAACGGCGACAGCAAATAAGACTGTGCTGTACCGCAACGGCGGAGGTGCACGGCAGATCTCATTTAAATTCAATGTTAAGACAAGCGACGGATACACGGTAAGTGATGCCAATAAGGTCACAGTCGGTTTATATGTCGGCGATACCTTAATAAGAGAGAGCGACTTCGTCGGAAATTCATATACGTTTGCAAATGCAAGTGAAATTTCCGATACTGACGGCACTGTAAAGGCACATCTTGTTATCAAGCTGAACGGATATGAGTATGTGACGAATGATGTCGAGTTTGAAATAGCGACCTGTACGCATCCGTATGACGCATTAACGACAGACGAGTATGATTACTATTGTTGTTCGTTATGTGATGCCGGCATAAATGCGATACTTGTTAAAACAAACGGCGACAAGGCATGCTATACCGACAATGTGCCCGAAGCATTTGAATCAGCACAGCTTGAGGAGAACAACGGCTGTACATTAGAATTATACAGAGGTGTGAACAGAGACTGTGAGATCACACAGGGCAGCTTTACCGTTTTATTCAAGAAAACGGGAAGTGCATCTGCTGTGATCAAAGTAAGCGGCGGAAATGTCAAGTTCACGGGAGATGACGGCTGTACATTGTCGAAGTATCCGGGAAGCTCTGTGGGATATCTCATAGCTGTAACGGGCGGCACGGTAACGTTTGATAATATAACTATCGACGATGACAGTATCAGCGTAAGCGGCGGCAAGACTGTTATAAACGGCGGTACTTATAATAAGCTGAGCGTCAGCGGAGGTACGGTCACTATAAACAGCGGTACATTCAGCAGCATAGATGTAAGCGCAGAGGGCAAGGCACTGAAAGATCTGCTCGGCGAGAACAAGGCGTTTGCGACAAGCGACGGAAAGCTGTTTGACGCAAGCAAGGTTTCGGAAAGCGATAATTCACTTACGGTAATCGACCACAGCAAGCATGAGTATGACGAAACAGGAAGGTGCGGCTGCGGTTATCAGTGCCCGCATGATGACGTTGATACCAAAGCAGGCGTGTGCAGAGAGTGTAACACAAAGATATACGCTGCAATCACTGTAAAGAGTGAGACCGGAACAACGGTAAAATACTTTACAAAACTTACGGAAGCATTTGAGTTTGCGGCAAAGAATGAAAACAAGGGCTGTACGCTGAAAATGCTCAGAGATTTCTTCGATAGAAATACTGACATTAACGTAAACGGCGGAAAACTTACTGTCGATATGAACGGCTTTGGTGTCTATATCAATAGCTTTAACGGATCCGGAACCCAAATCACTATACGCAGTGACAGTAAGTGTACTTTTGGGGTTGAAAATGGATTTAGCATGGACGGCGGCACTGTTACTTTCTCGGGAGAGGTCAGCGTAGTTTGCCAGAATGTGAAATTAAATGCCACATACTTCTCCTCCTATGTTGAAACGCTGAAAATTGACACGCTGATTTTAGAAGACGGTGTTCTGCTTAAACAGCTGGCAAGTATCACGAATGCTAATATCGCTAATATAGACTGCTCAAGTGAAATTTATCTTTATCAAATTTTAGCGAGCGGCAGCCGTGTCGATTCTCAGCTGTACAGCGCTCTGAAAGCAAACGCTTCGTCAAACTTCGATAACGTAAGAATAATAAGATGCGACCACCCGGACGGTGTGGGCAGAGATAACCGTTGCATATACTGCAATTCATTGATCGCTGCAAGCGTAAGCTATACCGAGAACGGAGCGGAAAAGACAGAATATTTTGTTAAGGAAGATCTGGGAAAGGCGTTTGCCAAGGCAAACAGCGTTGCAAGTGCAACAATAACAATGCTGATGTCTTCCGTTTATGATACAGACTACCTCCCTGTTACAGGTGATGTTACACTTATTGCAAATGGCGATAACGCCATCTTGTATAATACAGTAAAGGTCGCCGATGGCGGTAAGCTGACACTTAGAGGCAACGCCAATATTTTCGCTGTAATTGCCGAGCCGGGCTCCAGGTTGACTGCCGAAGAAGCCACAAGAATCGCATATCTCACCGTAAACGGCGGAGATGTTAAGCTCAGCGGCGGACAATATGATAACATTACGGTAAAAGATGGCAAGATAACAGATATTCTGGCTGACGGCTATGCGTATAAGAAAACAGAGGGCGGTGCATGGCTGACGCTTAAAGAACGTGAGGTGTCGGAAGCAAGCGGTGTTACCGTTGCTAAGGCGCCGATAGTAAAAGCAACGCTTAGCACAGAAATAAACAAGCTGTATCGCAACAGCAACGCAAACCCCACGCTGAAGTTCAACCTTGCTCTTGCTCACGGCTCGAACCTGAACGACTCGTATGTAAGTAAGAGATACGGTATAAACTCCTATGTAAGCGGAGATATAATTTATAGCAGCTTAAGCGCACTTATAAAGGACGCTAAATTGTCGGCAGACGAAATAATTGATAAGGCGGGCGACAGCGATGCTGCCAAGATATACTTCGTAGTTACTACCGGTGACGGCTATGAAATAAAGTCGAACACTGTAAGCATAGACCTTGTTGACTGTGATCATTCTCAGGTGGTCGATCCTACAGCGGACAAGGAAACCGCAGGTAATATTACCGAGCCGACATATTGCGAGATATGCGAGAGCAAGTTCAATGCAAAGATAACAAAGGGCGACGATGTCAGGTATTATAACAATCTTGACGAGGCTGCGAAAGACGCTCAGAAGAGCGAAAACGAGGGCTGTACCTTATATCCGCTTTATAACAAGAACGGATACGGCGGTCAGTTAGTCATAACCGAAGGTAACTTCACGCTCAAGTACGCAGTTCGTACAGCGTTCTCACGTCCGATCATCATAAACGGCAAGGCAAAGCTGACGGTTACGGGACGTTGTGCGGTGACAGCGTTTGAGAATCAAGACGCATTCATAGTGCAGGGCGGTGATGTCACATTTGACGGGCTTGCTACAGGCAGCAATGTGACCATAAACGGCGGAAATGTTACAATGGCCGCAAACAATATAAATTGCCTTACTATAAACGGCGGTAATGTATCCATTTCGTCAGGTGGGTTTGCCGAAATCGTAACTACGGTCAGTGATAAGGTGATAGCCGATTATATCGATCCCGGCTTCTGGGTACAGGACAGAGGAACAAAAGAGTGGATAGATATATACAGCCTTAATAAGGCAACGGCATCATCGACAAACGGACTTACGGTACGGTTGTGTCCGATGCAGATAATCAAGCCGATTGATACTGTATATTACACCAACGGCTATTATCCAGACGGTATACCGTCACTTCAAATAAGTGCAGTGCCGTGGTATTCAGGCGAGGTCGACGCAAAAGTTGCTTATCAGTGGATCGCCATTGATGAAAACGGCTACGAAACAGTGATAGAGGGCGCTACAGACAGAAAGCTGTCGCTCGAAAATCTCACAACGGGCAGGTACTACTGCCGTCTTACCTACAGCAATGCTGCAACGGCGGGAGTTTCGATGAAGTCGGACGTTGTAACGGCTACGATAACCGAATGTGAGCATTCCGGAGGAGAGGCTACCTGCACCAAAAAGGCAAAGTGTGAAATATGCGGAGCGGAGTATGGTGAACCTCTCGGTCACGACTATGTTGTAATCAAAGTAGTTGAGCCTGACTATCGCAACGAAGGCTACAGCGTATTTGAATGCACAAGATGTAAGGATTCATATATCGGAAACCGTGTTCCCGTAAAGCCTATTCCCGATGTGGAAGAAATAGCGGTTGAAAAGACGACATACAATGAAGTCGATATAAGCTGGAAGAATATAAGCGGCGTTGACGGATATTATGTCGAATGCTATGTCGGCAATCAGTGGAAGCAGATTAACTGCAGTGCCGACGGCGACAGAGTAGCGGCAAAGCTGAGCGGTCTTTCTGCAGGCCTTAAATATAAGGTAAGGATAGCGGCTTATGCAGGAAGCTTCACCGGCAAGTACAGATGTTTCTATGTTGATACCGTTCCTTCTCCCGTATGGAATATAAATACGGTGAAGGCTACAGATGAAACGGTAAGAATAAGCTGGAACAGAAACACCAGAGCGGACGGCTACAAGGTAGAGTGGTACATTGATAATCAGTGGTCTGTAAAGACTGTTACCGGCAACAATAATATAGCGGCGGTTATAGACGGACTTTGTGCAGGAACACGATATAAAGTAAGGGTAAGCGCATATAAGGGCGACCTTTACAGCCCGTATACATACGGCTATATCAATACGCTCCCGTCAAAAGTTACTGGTATTACGCAGACAGTCACATCTTCTTCGTTTACGCTTAAATGGGATAAGAACGAAAGTGCAGACGGTTATACTGTTCAGTACTATGCAGACGGTAAGTGGAACGAAAAGTCGCTCGTCGGCAATGACAAAACTACCGTTACAATAGGCTCGCTTAAGGGCTACAAAACCTACAAGGTCAGAATAAAGGCTTATAAGGGTGAGCTTCAGAGTACATTCGACGACATCTATATCACTACCGCTCCGACAAAGGTCGACGGTCTTAAGGTAAAGAGCGCAGTTGACTCAAAGGCAGTAGTTATATGGAATGCGGATGCAACCGCTGACGGATATAACGTAGGATATTATATCGGCGGTAAGTGGGTCGAAAAGACCATAACCGATAATAAGACAGCAATGGCTGAACTTGACGGACTTACACCTTACAGCACATATAAGGTAAGGGTAAGAGCGTATAAGGGCAATCTGTACGGCGATTACAGCTATACTACGGTTACTGCAGTGCTTTCACCGGTAACCAATATCAAGGTTGTATCGGCAAAAAGCAACTCGATAACCGTTAAGTGGGGTAAAAACGCAAGTGCAGACGGATATAAGGTTGAAATTTACAAAGGCGGCAAGTGGGTCAAAAAGACGTTAAAGGGCAGTACGAATGCTACTGTCACTATTGGCGGACTCAGGGCCGGAAGCGTGTATAAGGTAAGGATTGCGTCTTATAAGGGTGCAAATACAAGCACTTTTACTTATGCGAATGTGAATACAGCCAAATAAGCTGACAGTAAAAAAGAGAACACCGGGCGACCGGTGTTCTTTTTTGTGTATCGGATGCGTTTTTACTATAAGAACAAACTGAGCCGTAAGCAAGAGTGCTTACGGCTTGATTTGTATAATTATAACGTTAATATCCGCCGGTAACGTAACTTTAGCCAAGCTGAAACAGCCGGAACGGCGAATTTGGTGCGGCTCACAGCCGCCGCTTACTTAAAATAACGGTTTAAAAGACCTTCAAATGCCTTGCCGTGACGGGCTTCGTCCTTAGCCATCTCGTGAACTGTGTCGTGGATAGCGTCAAGATTCAACTGCTTTGCTCTCTTAGCGAGGTCAAGCTTGCCCTGTGTAGCGCCGTGCTCTGCGGCAACTCTCTTTTCAAGGTTTTCCTTAGTGGATGCGCTTACAACATCGCCTAAAAGCTCTGCGAACTTTGCTGCGTGTTCAGCCTCTTCCCAAGCTGCCTTTTCGTAGTAAAGACCTACCTCGGGGTAACCTTCTCTGTGAGCGGCTCTTGCCATAGCGAGATACATACCTACCTCTGTGCATTCGCCCTCGAAGTTTGCCTTTAAGCCTGCGATGATCTCTTCATCCTCAACTGCCTTTGCAACGCCTACCTTGTGCTCGTCTGCAAACACAAGCTTATCGTTTTCCTTAAGCTCTGTGAACTTGCTGCCGGGAACCTTGCACTGGGGGCAGAACTCGGGAGGTGTATCTCCCTCATGAACGTAACCGCATACCGGACATACCCACTTTTTCATAGTAAATTACCTATCCTTTCATAGTGATAAAATCATTATTTTCTTATTGTTATTAGCGAAATCAGTAACGTTTACTGATTTGTTGGTTTTATTATAACCGATACTTCGGCGTTTGTCAAGAGGTTTTTGAAAATTTTTTTGTAAAAATTAGGTTAGTTAGGACTTACTAAAAAGGGTGAGGTTTTGGAAGGGTTGGTGTGGGGCGAGTTGTGATTGTGAACGCTTAGAAGTTTTAGGGATAGAAGTTCTATCAACTTCAATCCCCACCGTCTTGACGGCAGACCGACTTAGTAATTATAAAAGTCGGATATATCGCATAAAAACGCTGTAAAATTAGGCTTGTGCCTTGCCGTCAAGCCACCTCCCCTTTTTCGAGGGGAGGCAAGGGTGATAGCGATTTGCTACATTTTGCGAAACCGGCAAAGTGTTTATAAGCCAAGTTTGGTGTTTGCAGTTTATATGCGGTTGTGATGAATTGTAGGAATATTCGTAGTGGAGTGGGCGGGATAGTGCGGATACAGAATCATATCGGAGAATACAGATGTTAGCATTACGAAAAGTGAGAGGGATAGTGCGGTTTTGGAAGTTTAGGGCGGCTTGGGAGGAGAATTACCGTTTTCAGCCGATTAAATGCCGTTTGTGCCTTTTTCGTTGCAATTGCCGAGAAAAACGATTATAATTAATATGTGAGAATATGGTTATAATTACGGCTAAGAGAAAAGGAGAGCTTATGAGAAAAACAAGCGAAAAGATATTACGGACACTGCTTGCGGCATCGGTGCTTACAACGGCTGTGCTATCGAGCGGCTGCCTTGACGATGAGGAGGAGATTTCCAACGGCACGGCAAGCGACAACAGGCAGACGAGTGACGGCGGTAATTCGGAAGGCAGTGAAAGCAGTGATAATAAATATGACGGAAGTGTTACGGGCAGTCGTGCGTCAAAGCTGACGTTCAGCGGCTCGGACGGGATAAGCATTGCAAGAAAACAGCGTGAAGCCGAAAAACCTATGGGCGAGGACGGCACACAGACGGTATTCGTTTATATGTGCGGAAGCGACCTTGAAAGCGAGAACGGGCTTGCGAGCGGCGACATTGAGGAAATGATCGCAGGGTCACAAAGCGAGAACGTGAAATTCGTCATTCAGACGGGCGGCGCGGGAGCGTGGGCGGATACATACGGCATCTCTGCCGAAAAGACACAGCGTTATGTTGTAACCGGCGGAGAAATAAGCCTTATCGAAGAAAAAGAGTCTGTCAATATGGGCAAGGAGGATGTGCTTGTCGATTTTTTAAGCTGGGGTATAGAAAACTATGCGGCGGCTAAAATGGGGCTTATCTTCTGGAATCACGGCGGAGGAAGTATAAGCGGCGTGTGCTTCGACGAGCTTAACGAGAACGATTCGCTGTCGCTTGAGGAAATAGACACTGCGCTTACATCTGTATATGACAAGATGACGGATAAGTTTGCGTTCATCGGCTTTGACGCTTGCCTTATGGCAACGGTAGAAACGGCGAATATGCTTGTTCCACACGCTGACTATATGTTTGCATCTGAGGAAACGGAGCCGGGATACGGCTGGGATTATACCGAGATAGCAGGCTTTATGGAAAGTAATCCGACAGCGGATACAGCCGAACTCGGAAAGACGGTCGCTGACAGCTTTATGGCATCGTGCGAGGCTATCGGCGCAGGCGGCGAGGCTACGCTTTCGATAACGGATCTCAGCCGAATAGACGAACTTGTAAAGGCGGTGAATGATGCCGCCGAGGAAATGAACGATATTTCTTCCGACCCTGCACTGCTTGCGAATGCGGTAAGAAGCATCTATACCGTAAGAGCATACGGCAGTAACAACGATACAGAGGGATATACCAATATGGTGGATCTCGGCTCTATGATAGCGGCTACGGTATCGGGCGACAAGGCGGACAAGGTTATGTCGGCGCTTGAAAAGGCGGTAGTGTATAACATCTACGGCGAGGACAAGGACGGTTCAACGGGGCTTTCGACCTACTATCCGTTCGGCGTTTCAGGCTCTAACGAGCTTGCCACATTCGGCAAGGTGTGCGTAAGCCCGTACTATATGACGTTTGTTGACAGAATCGCATACGGCGCACAAAACGGCAGTACGGACGGGTACAGCGGTGAAAAAACATGGCTTGCGGACGGTGCGGTGTACTGGAGCGACGGGGATTATTCCGACTACGAGAGCAACTGGGAACATTACAACAACAAGACCGACAACATGGGCTTCTGCGGTGATAAGAGCAGTGTACAGATAGATGTCGGACCTGTGCTTGACGATGAGGGAACGTTCTACTTCAATGTTACGGACGATACTATAAACAACCTTGCGAGCGTAAACTGCTCGGTTTACCGTGTTGACGAGGAAACGGGTGAGCTTATCGAATTCGGCGTTGACCAGAGTACAAAGGTCGATTTCTCATCGGGACTGGTCGAGGATAATTTCAGCGGTCAGTGGTATATGATCGAGAATAATCTTATCCCTATGTTCATAGTGGAGAAGAACGGAAACAGCTCGGTCTACACATCACCCGTAAAGCTCAACGGCAAGGAAACAAATCTGCGTATAGCTATGACGCAGGACGGCAATGCGTATGACATAACGGCGCTTGGAACATGGGACGGCGTAAACGAAAACGGCGAGTCGGCAAGGAGTGTTGTTCCGCTTAAAGAGGGAGATGTCATAGTGCCGATATTCAATACTTACGACAGCGAGGGTAACTTTGCAGGCAAGGCGGAGGGCGATGAATGCACCTACAGTGGCGATAATATGATAGAGTTTGTCAATCTGCCTGCAGGCGACTACAGATACAGCTTTGTTATAAACGACATTTACAGAAATGTGTGCTATACCGGCTTCACGGTATTTACGACAGACGATGACGGGAATGTGTTCTTTACGCCGGAAGAGTAGTAAAAACAGCAAGCTGTATCGATCACGCATTTTTCTTTTACAAAAAAACTAAGAGGAGAACCCCTATGCCAAACCGGATCATCACAGATATTTCAGATTATATCTGTGTGTCAGGAGAACCTCAAAAGGTCGATGCGATTTTTCTGCCGGGCGGCTCACACCCTGAACAGCCCGAATATGCCGCAGAATTATACCGACAAGGTTTGACTGATTGGATAGTCCCGTCAGGAGGAGTAAGCGTTAAAGAGGAAAAATGGCACGGCGTCCGTTCAAAAGCAGAAATTTATAGTGGCGATTACCGGTCAGATTGCGAGTTTTTTACAGATGTACTCGTAAAAAACGGCGTTCCGCAGACTGCGATCATTGAAGAAAGCAAGTCGGGGCATACCCGTGATAACGCATTTCTCTCTCGTAAAGCCATTGATGAAAAGGGCATAGTGATAAAAAGCGGTATAATTGTTTGTAAAGCCTTTCATGCTCGCCGATGCTTAATGCTGTATCAAATGGCTTTCCCGAATGTTGATATGACGGTCTGCCCCGTACATTGCTATAACATCACCAAAGAAAACTGGTATACGACCGAAAAAGGAACCGATCGAGTGCTCGGTGAGCTTGCACGGTGCGGAAATCAGTTTGTCGGCGATCTCAAGACTTATCTTGATCTGATATGAAAATACTGTGCTGCCTTCAGTAAAAACAGCAAGCCGTATCAAGTTTCGGCTTTCTCGTTTGTGATAAAATGAATACAGTCGAAAAGATGGAAGAAGGCTGTAAGGGGGAAAACAGATGAGTGAGATAAACGAATGGCATATGAATATTCAGAATATTGTTGACGACATAGACAGGTGTATCAGAAGCGGCGAGGACGAAAGGCTGACACTCGGCAGGCTGTCGCAGACGCTTGGCTACTCGGAATACTATGTTTCAAGGAAATTCGGCGAAATATCCGGAATGAAGCTCAGGGATTATATGAGATACCGCAGGCTTGCTTTTGCGCTGAGGGAGCTGAGAGATACCAACAAGGGCATACTTGATATAGCTCTTGACTATGGCTTTACATCTCACGAGGCGTTCACAAGGGCATTCAAAGCGGCATACGGAATTACTCCGAGCGCTTACCGCTTACACCCTGTACCTGTAATTCTCCGCACGGCTATAAGGCCTTTCGACTGCTATCTTTTAGGCATAGGAGGAACAGGTATGGCACAGACAAACGGTGATATTAAGGCGTATTTCGTAGCGATACCGGCTCATAAATTCCTGCATATCAGAAACTACGAGAGTATAGAGTATTACGACTTCTGGGAAAAGCAGAGCCGTATTCCAGGACAGGATTGTGCAACTATATGCGGACTGCTTGACAGTATCAAGGGCAAGCTCGACGATATGGGCGGCGATGAGGCGAACAGCGGAAGCGGTCAGGTGATGGCATTCATTAATGAGCCTGAGGGAAGAATATGCAGCTGGGGCATTCCGCTGGCTGAGGCTTACGGTGTAAGGCTTCCTGCCGACTACAGCGGAGAGATACCAAGGCAGATGCAGATCATAGACGTGCCTGAGGGCGAGTATATCGTATTTGAACACGGACCATTTGACTTTCAGACCGAAAACAGTGCGGTTGAAGCAAAGATAGAACAGGCTATGAAGGACTTTGACTATGAAAAGTCGGGCTATGAGCTTGACAAAACGCAGGGCAGGGTGTTCTACTTCTATCACGACTGCAGGAGATACTGGAAGTATATAAGACCTGTGAGGAAAACCGTATAAACGCAGAACCGCCTTTTAATCGGGGCGGTTCTTCGGATTATGCAGGGCGATGCACTTGACACCGGCTTGATTTTATGTTATATTATAGATACAAAAAGAGGGAAACGACAGACGGTCGCTCCCTGATTACGATGAATAACCGCACACAGTTTGGAGAGACATGGGCGGTTATTTCTTTTTATTAAAAGAAATGA
>ULPB01044810.1_pt1 | contig 20203 bp, 15 predicted proteins | sample 1953131 | NCBI WGS metagenome assembly ULPB01 (sample SAMEA4835618, study PRJEB28245) | human gut metagenome | biome: gut microbiome; material: fecal sample | place: Denmark | collected 2008
GACAGCCAGATTGATACCATTGAAATCATGTTAGGGAAGCTGTACGAGAAGTGGAACATCCGGGATGATACCGATTTTAGTAAGTTATCACCTACGGATTACCCTATCCTTTCCGACCTTTATGACCTGATGGAAGAGGAATATAAGAATTACGATGCTAAGAAGAAAGAACTTTATACCGCAGAACTTTTGCAGGAAATTTGTTTAGGACTTCACTCCATGTGTAAAGGAGCGGAGTCCAAATTTTTTAACGGACACACAAACATCACGGACAGCAGCTTCTTAACTTTCGGAGTAAAAGGCTTGTTACAGGCAAGCAGAAATGTGAAGGATGCCATGCTGTTTAACATTCTTTCCTACATGTCCAATGAACTGTTGACAAACGGACATACTGCCGCCAGCATCGATGAGTTTTATCTGTTCTTAACCAATCTGACTGCGGTGGAATACATCCGTAACTTCATGAAACGTGTTCGTAAAAAGGACAGTGCAGTCATCCTTGCCAGCCAGAATCTGGAGGACTTCAACATTGACGGTATCCGTGAATATACAAAACCGCTGTTCTCCATCCCGACACATGCCTTTTTATTCAATGCCGGTAACATCGATGCCAAGTTTTACATCGATACCTTGCAGCTTGAGAAGAGTGAGTATAATCTCATCCGCTATCCCCAACGGGGAGTGTGCCTTTATAAGTGTGGCAATGAGAGATATAACCTGATGGTACATGCACCGGAGTATAAGGAGAAGCTGTTCGGTAGTGCAGGCGGAAGATAACTGGAGGTTAGCCTATGGATATGCGGGAGCAGAAATTCGGGATTGAAATTGAACTGACCGGTCTGACCAGACAGAAAGCGGCGGAGGTTATAGCAAAATATCTGGGAAGCAGTTGTCAATATGATGGTGGATATTACGAGGAATACAGTGTATATGACAATCAAGGAAGAAAGTGGAAGGTTATGTATGATTCCAGTATTGTGGCAAGGAAAAAGGATGGAACCCATGGCGGGGATGAATACAAAGTGGAGTTTGTATCCCCCATCTGTGAATATGCAGACATCCCAACCATTCAGGAGATTGTAAGGCAGCTCCGTCATGCAGGAGCCATTGCAGGGGAAAAGTGTGGCATTCATGTTCATGTGAATGCCGCACCCCATAATGCGAAGTCACTCAGGAATATTACCAACATCATGTATAGCAAAGAGGATTTAATCTACAAGGCATTGCAGGTGGATGTAAACCGTGAACACCGTTACTGCAAGAAAGTGGAAGAAGATTTTTTGCAGAGTCTGAACCGGAAAAAGCCAAAAACCTTGGCGGAGGTCAGCAACATCTGGTACAAGGGAAATGATGGCAGCCACAGGCATTATCATGACAGCAGATACCACTGCCTGAACCTGCACAGTGTGTTCCAGAAGGGAACTATTGAGTTTCGTCTGTTTAATTCCACCACCCATGCAGGCAAAGTGAAGACCTACATACAGTTTTGCCTGGCCATTTCTGGGCAGGCATTAAATCAGACCTGTGCCGCGACCAGAAAGACCACCAGCACCAATGAAAAATATACCTTCCGCACATGGCTTTTACGACTTGGCATGATAGGAGATGAGTTTAAGACAGCCAGAAAGTTTTTGCTTGAGAACCTTGAGGGTGGTATCGCATGGAAGGACCCGGTACAGGCAGAGAAACAAAAGGAGAGGCTGAAGGCGAAAAAGGAAAAGGAGGAATCCTTAAGGGCATCGGAGGAGGCGGTGCAGGAAGAACCAATAGAAGAGGCAGAGGAGTGTCAGGAGCAGGGCATGAATCTGTCATTATAGGACAAGGAGGTAAGGAAAAGTGGAAAGAAGAAAAAAGTACATTGCCTATGGTTCCAATCTAAATCTCGGACAGATGGCAAGAAGATGCCCCACTGCCAGGGTAATCGGCAAAGGGGAAATTAAGGATCATGAACTGTTATTCAGAGGAGACAGTCTGTCTGCGGTAGCCACCGTGGAGCCGAAAGCCGGTTCCAGCGTTCCGGTGTTAATCTGGGAGATTGAACCGGAGGATGAAAGGAATCTGGATATCTATGAAGGATATCCCAGACTCTATGGCAAAGTGGATTTGGAGGTGCAGACAGAAGACGGAAGTGAATCCATTATGGCGTATACCATGAATGAAGGGCATGAGATTGGAAAGCCATCCATGCGCTATCTGGAAACCATTACAACAGGATATCTGGAGGCAGGGTTTGATGTGAACCGATTGCTTCAAAGTGTGTCTTACTGTAAGGAAGTAGTGGAGAGACGATATGAGAATGAAGGAATGGAGGAGCAGGCATGGAACCAACAACTGCTGCAATGATAGCCAAGGCCGCCATTGCGGTGGGAACCAACAAAAAGGTCTGGACAGGAATCGCATCGGTAGTGGTAGGGCTGTGTATTCCTTTTATTCTTGCTATTGTGTGCATTATGAGCATTGCATCCGCCGGAGCAGATCATAACAGGGCGGCAGTTCGGCTGGCATTTGACGGTGGCAGTATTCCTTTAAGCATGCCTGCTGATTACCGGGAGTATATCGGAAAAATGCAGGAAAGTTTCGTCAGGATTGATGTCGCTATGGATGAGATAGATGCAGTGGCAGAGGGAGATGTTCAGGACAGGTATCTGGTCAAGGCGGTGTTTTACTCTCTGTATTTCGGCGAGGACTGGCTCTGGCTGGGAGAAGCGGACTACCAGAGGTTTGCAGAATCCTTTGTGACTTTTGAAGACCGTACCAGGACTGTTACAGATGAGGAGGGCGGGCAGTATGTGGAAGTATATCAGGCATCCTTTGCCATCACAGACAAGGTGGAATTGTTTGAAAGGATAAAAGACCACTATGGGGTGGAAGTAACCTATGAGCAACAGGCTAATGCAATGAATGTGTGGCATATCGCAAAGTATAACACCACTGCCATGCAGGAGAGCGATGCGTATGATGATGGTTGGACAAACTGGAATGGAGGCGGTGACGTTACCTATTATGACCTGCCTGCAAGTGAAGTAGGAGGAAAGGTGGTAGAGCTTGCCATGTCCCGGTTAGGGCATCCATACTCGCAGACTTACAGAGGCAAGGGTGATTATGTGGACTGCAGCTATCTGACACTGTGGTGCTACAGGCAGGTGGGGATTATTCTGCCGGGAACTGCCGCAGAGCAGGCAAGATATCTGGTGGAGCATTACTTGACCATTGCCAAGGAGGATTTACAGTCGGGGGACCTTGTGTTCTGGAGTTATAAACCAAACGGGCGGTTTATGAATATCACCCATGTAGGAATTTATGCCGGAGATGGAATGGTAATCGATGCATCCTATTCCAAAGGAAAAGTAGTATATCGAAATTTATTTGACGCAGACAAGCAGGTGCTTTATGGCAGACCACAGTAGTTTTTTTGATGCCGCAGGCATCTGTTTTGCGCTTGAAAAGGAGGAAATATGAGAGCGGTATTTTTTAGAAAAGAGTCGGAGATAGATGCAAATGAATTCTGTGTGGAAAAGGTCATTACACTTCCGGCTCATGAGTATGAAGCATTTACTCAGCATCTGATGCATGACTATGATTTTATCAGAGACAATGTGGATTTAATGTGCGAAAAGGATGGTGTCTGGCACTGCCTGTTAGTAACCGGAGAGGGCATGGAGGATGGTGTGCTGGTAGAAAGCGAAGGCTCATCCTATGCCAGATATTCTGCTTTTGTGCCATGCGTAAAGGAGATCATGGAACAGTATCAGGCAATGCGGGAAACACAGACAGACGGAATGAATATGGGAATGTAGGAGGAGCGAGAAATGGCAGAGAAAGAAATTAAGATTGGCTTTCCGGAAACAAAAATGGAAGCCTTGGAGTTTTTCCTTAGAGAAAATGATACCACTGTGGAGAAGGTGTTAAAGGAACACTTGGATAAGACCTATGAAAAAAGTGTTCCACAGCAGGTCAGAAAATTTGTGGAGAGTAAGATGACTGCTTCGGCAGAAGATGCCGGTCAGAGTGAGGATTCCAGCCAGAGACAGACAAGAGGACAGGGAAGACGCGGTACCAGACAGAATACTGCAAGGGAGAGTGTTCAGGAACAGGAAGATTCTGGTGTGCAGCCAGAACAAGAGGCTGTGGAACAGGAATCCGGGCAGGAGCAGGATAGTGGTATGGTCATGAGTATGTAGGAGGTAGCGGATAATGGATTTATATGCAGATGATATCAAAGAGAGGTTATTTGTTGAGGTATATAATGCCAAGAAGCTGGAAGGAAAATTAAAAAATGTGGTTCATGAATGCCGGGAGGATCTGGTGTTAGTATACCGCCTCAGTGGTTACGATGAGCGTTTGAAAAGAGACTGCGACTCGGTAACGGAGGAACAGATGACACGCTGGGGTGTGGATGTAGAAACATTAAAGCGTGATGCATGGGCAAATACAATGGCAAAGCGTCCGCCGATTATGATTGATATGATGGATGCCTGTCATCTTGACTTTAGCAGAAAACATCTGGAAAATGATAACCCTGCCCCGGGAGGAATCAGTCCTTTATTGGATATGTTTATCATTACCAACAGGATGAACAATAATGGTGCTATCTATATGTTTGATGATGAAACCATGCAGAGAGTAGCTGGAAAGCTGGGCGATAACCTGATTATTTTACCTTCATCTGTGCATGAAACGATTGTCTATTCTGAAGAATGTGGACCGGATATCCGCAGGGCAAAGGATATGGTGCAGGCTGTCAATCAGACAGAATTAAGGGAAGAGGATTTTTTGTCCGGAGAAATCTATCGTTACGATAAGGACAGCCATACACTGTCGAAGGTGCAGGTGCCGGAGCATGAAGAAATCCTCATGCCGGATAAAGTAAGCATGGAGGAGATGCATGCTTACGGATATGTATGGGATGGCATGCTGCCGCTGACTAAGGAGAGAGCGTTGGAACTGATGGATACAGACCTCCTGCTCTTTAAACTGTATGAGGACGGAGCAGAGGGAATGATTGAAACCAAAGAAGAAATCCTCTCCCATGACGGTCTGTTCGGAGTGGAAAGAGACTCGTGGATGAATTATTTAAATAGACAGAGCCAGAATGAAACCAATGGGATGACGTTGGAAATGTGATACAGCAGGATGTTTATAAGCGGTGTTTCCTAGAAGAAAATACAAAAAATTATTTGAAAGATGGAGGTAGTAGAACATGAAACAGGCAATGGTAACGATTAAATATGAAGAGGAAAAACTGAATGCTATCAAGCAGTATATGGGGAAGAAGGATGCTGATTTTGAAGCAGAGATGAATGAGGTGTTGGGAAAGATGTATGAGAAATATGTTCCCCAGGCCGTGAGAGAATACATCGAAAGCAGGGGAGATGTGCCTCCGGCTATCAAGAAAAGCAATAAGAGTTCAGTGAGGAATATTGCTCCATCTGCCGGTTTGGGAAAACAGAATGAGTAAGTGCAGAGGAGAAAAAGCCAATGGAAAATACAATCCGAGTGCTGAAAATTGAGCCGGGGAAAGCACCTTATGTGAAAGAGATAGAAAAGGATTACAGAGCCAGCCAAAGAGAAGTCGGTGGACTGATTGACTGCTTTGGATTTGGAGATGGGTGCATAGCCGTGCTGAATGATGAAAGTAAAATAAATGGAATGGAGCCGAACCGTAGGTGTCGCGATGACATTATCTGCGGTCCTTTTTTTATCTGTGGAGATGGAAGGGATGGAGATTTTATATCCCTTACGGATGAGCAGATAGAGTATTATTCCAAGCAGTTTGCGGAAATTGAGCAGTTTTCCGGGCAGGAACCAGAACTGGAACCCCGAATGACTTTTATTGCATTTTAGGTGGCTTATGGGAAAAGGGGAGAAATTACCCCGTGTGAGCGTTCGTGAGCCGATTTGTGACCTTGTTCGGGGAAAGTGGATAATGTGACCGAGAAGCACTTATTCTGCCCTGTTTGAGCCAATTTGAGGAAATATAATCGGAGTAGCCGGAAATGATAGTGTAAAGAGAAGAAATCCGGGGGTAAATGAGGGCTGTAAAACTAGGGTCGAAAATAGTGCAGGTTAAAGGGTTTATGCCGCCAGAGGGCGGCATAAACCGTCAAACACCCACCGGCAGAGCCGTTGGGCAGTTCTACGGATGGCATAACTTTTTTGGAAATTTTGAGAAAGTGATGTCAGTTTTTTTATTTTATCAGGGATTGAAAGGCAGAGAAACAAGAAATTTTTATGCCATTCAATAAATCTGTATACAGAATAAGCCAGTAAGGGCAGGAAAACAGTGGAAAGGAGAAAGATAGCCTCATGAGATAAGGTGCGCACCGCTATCGGTATGAGGCTATAAAGGTATTAGAATTATTTGCAGGAACCAGAAGCATCGGAAAGGCTTTTGAGAAAAGAGGTCATGAAGTATTCAGTGTGGAGTGGTCGAGGGATTTTGAAAACATCAATTTATATGAAGATATCAGTAAGGTGACAGCTGATGACATCAGGAGTCTCTTTGGCACACCGGATGTGATATGGGCAAGTCCTGACTGCACCACGTTCAGCATTGCGGCAATCAGTCATCACAGAAGAAAGAATCCTGCTACAGGGAGTCTGGAACCAATCAGTGAGTATGCAAAATTCTGTGACAGAGTGGATCGGCATGTGCTGAAACTTATTGAAGAGCTGCAACCGAGGTATTATTTTATCGAAAATCCAAGAGGCGGCATGAGGAAGATGGAGTGGATGAGAAGTCTGCCGAGATATACGGTAACGTATTGCCAGTATGGTGACAACCGTATGAAACCAACTGATATTTGGACAAATCATCCTGCCCCTGATTTTTTACCAATGTGCCACAATGGGGATTCCTGTCATGTGGCAGCTCCGAGAGGAAGCAAGACGGGAACACAGGGGTTAAAGGGTTCAAGAGAACGGAGCGTGATACCACAGAAGTTGTGTGAGCATATTGTGGATATTTGTGAAATGTAAGCAGGAGAGGAGATGGAAGGAAATGGAGAGCGGAAAAGTCAGAAAAGCATTTTACATTGAGGAGGATATACTGGAACAGGTTGATTCCCTGCTCCAGCAGGCGGATGTGAGATCAAGAAATGAATTTGTAAATCAGGCACTGAGGTTTTATATCGGTTACCTGACCTCAGAAAAAATAGAAAATTATATGCTCTCAACCATCTCCTCTGTCATGCACTCTACAGTCAAGGACAGTGAGAACCGGATGGCGAGAGCCATGTACAAGCTGGCGGTGGAAACCTCCAAGCTGTCCCATGTGATTGCTTACAGTCATGGAGTGGATGAGGAGACGCTCCGTAAGCTGCAGGCAAAGTGTGCGGAGGAAGTAAAGAGGATTAATGGGGCGGTACAATTTGAATATGCTTATAAATATCAGAGAACAGAGTTTGAAGATAACGAACAGTAATTTTCGTGGTATAATAAAACATGGTTGGAAAATTATAGTAATTATGTGTACGAGGAGATAATGTTATGATAGATACTAAAGAATATAGTGGAAGGAACGATTTAAGTTCCCTAGATGTGCATAAACTTATTATTTTAGTTGGTGCAGGGGTTTCTATTGCTCCGCCTACAAAATTACCTTCCGGTAAAGCGTTGACAGAATACTATTTGGAAAGTTGTATTGGAAAAGAATTGACAAATGAAATACTACAGCGCTGGAAAAAACTTAATGATATTATATATAAATCAAATGGATTTCAAAACTCATTAATTAGGCTGGAATTTATTATTGGATGCATCAATGAAATTGATATAGAATTTAGATATGTTCCATTTATAGCTGGTTTTCAACAGTTTGTAAATGTTAATTCAAATATAAATCATATCTATTTAGGGGAGCTTTTAAAAAGGGGATGTAAAATTATAACACCTAATTTTGATTGTAGTATAGAAAAGGTATTCAATAGTTTTTGTACAACAGTAAGATTAGGAATACCGGCAAATGATGTAAAGGGCGGTACTATTTATCATTATCATGGGATTGGAACACAATATAAGCAATTGGGGGCTACAATAAGTGAAATAAAAAAAGGACTGCGAAAGGAATTTGGGAATCAATTAAAAGAATGGTTTAAGCAGGGATATTCTATTGTTTCAGTTGGATTTAGTTGTAGCGATTACTTTGATATGACACCTTTTTTTGAATCCTTAGCTGAAGACACTTATGCTGGAACTGCAATATTTTTTCAACATGGGAATGTAGTGGAAAAAGAAGTCGAAAATAAAATTGCCAAATTTTATAGAGGATTTAAAGATAGAAAAATAATATATGGAGATACTTCAACCTTTTTATCTGATTTATGCAAGTATTTTGGAGGGAGTGATTGTGTATGTAAAATAAATATAGAAGAGGATTGGAAAGTAGAATTTGAACGTATTATAAAAACAGAAAAGAGAGAGAATCTATTTTATCTAATTAAGTTATTGAATCAAAGTGGCATAAATTTATCAAAAGATGTTTTTGAATATCCAAATAAACCAGATTTAATACGAAAATTTAATGATATGAATGAGTTATTAGAATATGCAATGGAACAATTGAAGGGCATTGATGTAAAAACTTATGCAGATAATCTCGAAGATAGAAGCAAAAGTATATTTTCGGATATTATTGATATGTGCAGGAGAAATAATTACGCAAGTGACAATTTTCGTAGAATAGAATCGGCTTATCGTATTGTAACGCAGAGCAGTGGTGTAAGAAAAGAAGCAAAGCAAATACAATATAATGAATTGGTAGAACACATTAAAAAGAGTGAATTAGTTCCAGAGAATTTTATTACCGTATATGTTTATGCATTTAATAGAATTGCAAAGGAACAGATAAAAAATATCTTTAGCCAAAATGTTATAACAACTTGCGATGCAAAAATTATTGAGTTATATGAATGTGCTGTTAAAATGTTACAACTTCCTTTTCATGAATATGAGTATATAAGTTATTATATATCTATTTCAAAAATTTATAATGTCTTATGCATTATGCTGGAAAAAGAAAATGATATTGATAAGGAAGAGAATTTTCTGATAAACATTGCATTGGAGATATGCGGATTAAGTTTGGTTGTTAAAATATATTTTAATACTATTTTACAATATATAATGTTATTTATCGTAAAAAGGGAGTGGTTATATTTTGAAAAGGCAAAGGAAAAAATGTCAATCGTTAAGGAATGTATTGAGACAGCGGAAAATTATGAGTTAATGCTTGTATGGGAAGAAAAGAGAAGAATAATGCAGGCAATAGAAAAAGAGTTCAGATGTTATGGCAGGTTTAGTTACAATGAATTGATGAAATTAATAATATAAAGGTGCAGGAGGTAACATGCCCAAACTAATCTTACTCTGCAACTACTTAAAAAACGCCCCTCCGGAACATTTATTAAATTACATCAATTACATCGGAACCCGTGAGGGCGTGGAGAAAACAGACGGCACCACCGCCTTACTGCCTGCGACCGCCAGACAGAAAGACCTGATTGCAGACATCCTTTCAAGGATAGAGGATGCTGACCGGATGCATGAGTATTACGACTATCTTAGGAAACCCACAAGGGAGAATGCCTCCGAATTTATCACGCAGGCGCTGGAGAACAACCTCGATATCATCGCCAAGAAGAAAAATTATATCGATTACCTTGCCAACAGGCCGGGAGTGGAGAAGACAGGCACTCACGGTCTGTTTTCTAGTGAAGGGGAGCCGGTGGTGCTGTCCCGTGTGGCAGAGGAGGTAGCGAACCATCCGGGCGTGGTGTGGACCAATGTCATCAGCCTGCGGAGAGAGGACGCGGAAAGGCTTGGCTATGACAGTGCCGCACAGTGGCAGGCATTACTGAGAAGCAGGGTGGAGCTTTTGTGTGAGAATTATAAGATTGACAGCAGGAACCTGAAATGGTATGCGGCATTTCACAATGAGTCCCATCATCCCCATGTGCATCTGGTGGTGTACTCCGCCAATCCATCAGAAGGGTATCTGACGAAGAAAGGCATCGAAACCATGCGGTCCGTCTATGCCCATGACATCTTCCGGCAGGAGTTCATGAGCATTTATGAAAGAAAAACAGAATACCGGGAACAGTTAAAGGAGCAGGCAAACACAAGTCTGCTTTTTTTATTGCAGCAGATGCAGACGGGTATCTGCCATAATGAAAAAATCGCAGAGCAGATGCAGCTTTTGTCAAGGCGGCTGAAGAACACAGGGGGAAAGAAGGTCTATGGCTACCTAAAGTCGGATGTGAAAGCAATCGTAAACAGTATCGTGGATGAACTGGCGAAGGAGGAGCGGGTGGCAGTGTGCTACCAGGCATGGCTCCAGTGCAGGGATGAAATCCTGCATTATTACAAGGACACTGTCCCGAAACCGCCCCCACTGTCAGAACAGAAGGAATTAAAGAGCATAAAAAACATGGTCATCCGGGAGGCGGTCCGGTTTGGGGACGGGTATCTCTATACAGAGGAAGAAGGGCTCTCGGAGACAGAGGAGGAGTATGGGGAGCAGACAGAGCAGGCGGAGCTTCAGGCAATGGAGCAGGTACTGGACGAAAGCCAAAGTTCCCAGCCGGATGAAATACAGACAGACCAGCCAGAGGAAAATTTTCAATCCGGCAAAGCACATTCCCCGGAGCGGACCGGCAGCGGATTTTATGCCGCATGGACGGACATCTACAAGGAAGCAAGGGGCTATCTGTATGGTACACAGGAAGCGGAGCCTGACGCAGAGGCGGCCTATGAAATCATGAAGGAGGAAGCGGAGAATGGAAACGCCTATGCCATGCATGACATGGGAAAAATCTATGCACAGGGAATCTTTGTGGAGCCGGATAAGGAAATGGCACAGGAGTGGTATGGAAAAGCGCTGGCTGCCATGCTTTCTGTGGAAGAGGAAAAAGCAGATACCTATCTGGAATACCGTATCGGGAAGATGTATCAGTATGGTCTGGGAACAGCGGAAGATCTGTCAGAGGCTGTGAAGTGGTTTTCACTGGCGGCAGAGCAGGAGCATAAGTTTGCATTATATTCTCTTGGTATGTTGTATCTGTATGGGAAAGGCGTGGAGCAGGATGAGGAAAAAGCCTGCATGTTTTTTTTACGCTCCCATAACAGGGGAAATCCCTATGCCTCCTATGAGCTGGGAAAATTGTATGAGGCAGGGAGGGGGACAGAAAGAAATCCGGAGAAAGCAGAAAGCTGTTACCGGGTGGCGTTTTTGAGATTTTTAAATCTGGAGAAGAAATCCAAAGACGATACCCTGTGGTACCGCATCGGCAGCATGTACCTGCACGGTATCGGTACGGGGGCCGATGAAAAACAGGCAGAAAAGTACCTGCTGAAAGCGGCAGATTACGGGAATCCCCATGCGGCATACCAGCTGGCAAGACTCTACATCAGGCAGGAAACAGAAAAACTGACAAAAGAGCCTGAACAGGCGCCAGACCATGAAAAAATCAGAAAGGCGGCAGCATGGCTGTCAGAAGCCGCAGAGCAGGGAAATTCTTTTGCAGATTATGCCCTCGGAAAACTGTTCGGAGACGGGGTGCTTCTTGCAAAAGATATGGAGAAGGCGTTTTTTCATCTGGGACGGGCAGCAGAGGCGGGAAATGTCTATGCGCAGTACCGGCTGGGCAGGTGGTATCTGACGGAAGAATATAAGGATATCCGGAAGGCAGTACGGTATCTGACGCTGGCGGCAGACCAGAACAATGATTTGGCCACCTATCGGTTGGGAAAACTCTATCTTGCAGGGGAGGAGGTTTTTAAGAACACGGAGCTTGCGATGATGTATCTGGAGGCGTCAGCCTGTGCAGGAAACCAGTATGCTCAGTACATGCTGGGAAAATTGTACCTCATGGGAAAGGAAGTGGAGCAGGACAGGGAGAAGGCGCAGGCATATTTCAGGCTGGCGGCGGAACAGGGAAATGAATATGCCGCTTATTTTCTGGAGCATTGGAATGATATGCCTCACCCTGACTTGCTTCTTATGGCAACCAGACTCATGCACCATCTGGAGCGTGTCTTTGCGGATGACGCCGCCGGCAGAAGAAGGGGAGGCAGCAGACAGGGCATTGACCGCAAGCTGGCAAGGAAGCTGAAAGAGAAAAAGATTGCGCAGGGACATGCGGAGGACGACCATGTGCAGCAGATGGGATAGCAGACATGTACTGCAGGTATGGAGATACAATTATTTTAATAATGTGGCAGGAAGCATGGAGACAGCAGATAAGGGAAAATCCTTTACCTGCTGTTTCTGCGTTCGGCAAGGGAGGAAAGGATTGGGAGATTTTATTTATTTTACGGAGGAGCAGAAGGAGAGAGCCAATGCTGTCCTCATTCTGAAAATTTTACAGGACCAGCATGAGGAGGTGGAGAAGTCCGGGAACGAGTGGCGGTGGAAGCGGCATGGGAGCGTGACCTTCCGTGGAAACCGCTGGTACCGGCACAGCCAGCAGATCGGGAGCCATGCCATTGATTTCATGCAGGAGTTCTTCGGTATGTCATACCCGGAGGCCGTCACCTATCTGCTGGACGGGGAAACCGGGCAGGTAATCCGGGGCAGGAAACATATCCCACCGGAGCAGCGGGCGGAGATTAAAAAGAATAGGGATGGTCGGACGGAGGCTGGCAGTCAGGCAGCGAAGAAAGCAAAATCGGGTCAGGAAGCTGCAAAACAGGGAGAAAAAGCGGAACCGGCTGCAGGGCAGGAGAATGGGGAAGAGGAGAAAGAGAAAGTGCTGGCGCCGCCTGCAAGGAACGATACCATGAAACGGGTGTATGCGTATCTCATGAAGAAGCGGTATATAGACCGGGAAATCCTCTCCTTTTTTGCAAGGAAGGGAACATTATATGAGTCCGCAGAGCATCACAACGCAGTATTTGCCGGGGTGGATAAGGAGGGGAACATCCGCCACATCCATAAAAAAGGAACCTGTTCCGATGGCAGGAGCTTCCGCATGAATGAAGATGGTTCCGATTCGTCCTATGGATTTGGCTATGCAGGGGAGGGGAACAGGCTGTATGTGTTTGAGGCGCCCATTGATTTTTTATCCTTCCTGACGCTGTACCCGAAGAACTGGCAGGAGAACAGCTATATTGTTTTAAATGGCGTGGCGGAGCATGCCATGCTGCAGATGTTAAGGGATTATCCCCAACTGGATACCGTCATTCTCTGCCTTGACCATGACCCGGCAGGTATCGAAGCCTGCGGCAGACTGGCTGAAATTCTGGTGCAGAGTGGACATACACAGATACAGTCGTTACAACCTGCCTTTAAGGATTGGAACGAAGACTTAAAAAATCTGCATGGGAAGGAAGCAGCTCCGGCGCAGGAGCACCCTAAGATTACAGAGTGCGGTGTATGGATATCCCTGCTGAAGCAGGTGGCGGAAAGCGTGGATGGGAAATATGCCACCAAAAGCTATGTCTGCCGGTATTATCAGGATATTTATGAGGCGCTGAAAAAGGGAAGAACGAAGGAGCATCTGGAGGATGCCTTTGACGGGGCGGGGATGCTGCTTGCCGGGGTGCTGGTGCGGCGCATGGAAAAGGAGGGCAGGGAGCTTGGATGGGAAACGGATACCGGACAGATACTGGACAACCTGCAGAAGAGATACCGCCCTCACCGGGATAAGGGGAATTTCAACACCCGCATCCGGAACATGCAGAAGGCCTTTGAGGAGGTAATGGAGGTATTCGATACAAAGGATTTGAGCCGGAAAGAAAATAAGGAGCTGCTGGTAAAAAAGTGTATGAGCCTGACGATGGAATGCATCAAGACTCATATTTTTGTTGCTGTGGAATATCAGCAGCCCCGGATGATACAGAAGGAAACAGCACAGATAGAAGAAGGCAATGCGCAGCAGGAAGGGGTGATGGCATGCAGCCAGTCGTGATGCTGGTACTTTCAGGAATCTTTATGTTTGGGGTGATAGGCGGCATTTCCCTGCTGTCCCATTATTACACCTTAAACGGAATCAAAAGCAGGACCGTAGGGGACGGTCAGCACGGGACAGCCCGGTTTGCCACAAAAAAAGAAATCGGAGAAACCTATGTGGAGGTTCCCTATGAACCGGAAAAATGGAGAAAGGGGGAGAACCTGCCTAAAGTGCAGGGACTGGTGCTTGGCAGCATCGAGCGGGCAGGAAAGCTCTATGCCCTTGTGGATACCGGAGATGTGCACTGCCTGATGATAGGCGCGGCAGGCGTGGGCAAGACAGCGCATTTCCTGTATCCGAACATTGAATACGCCTGTGCCTGCGGCATGAGCTTTCTGACTACGGATACCAAAGGCGATTTGTACCGGAACTATGCAGGGATTGCACAGAAGTATTACGGTTACCACACTGCGGTGATTGACCTCAGAAATCCTACCAGAAGCGATGGCGACAACATGCTCCATCTGGTGAACAAGTACATGGACCAGTACCTTGCCGACCACACCAACTTAAGCGCCAAAGCAAAGGCGGAGAAGTATGCCAAGATAACAGCCAAGACTATCATCTCATCGGGAGGGGCTGACAGCTCCAGCTATGGGCAGAATGCCTTTTTCTATGATGCGGCGGAAGGCGTGCTGACAGCCGCTATCCTGCTGATTGCGGAGTTCTGCCCCAATGAAAAGCGGCACATCATCAGCGTGTTCAAGCTGATACAGGATTTGCTGGCGCCCTCTAAAGTAAAGGGCAGGAACCAGTTCCAGCTTCTGATGGCAAAGCTTCCCGATACCCATAAGGCGAAATGGTTTGCGGGGGCAGCTTTAAATACCGCAGAACAGTCCATGCAGTCGGTTCTCTCCACCGCCCTTTCCAGACTGAATTCCTTTCTGGACTCGGAGCTGGAGCAGATACTGTGTTTTGATACCGCTATCGATGCGGAACTGTTCTGCAGGGAAAAGACAGCGGTATTTCTTGTGATGCCGGAGGAGGACAATACGAAATATTTTATTATTTCCCTTATCTTACAGCAGCTTTACAGGGAAATCCTTGTGGTGGCGGATGAGAATGGCGGAAAGCTGGATAACCGGGTTGTCTTTTATTGGGATGAGGTGGGTACCATCCCGAAGATTGAGAGCGCGGAGATGATGTTTTCCGCCTCCCGTTCCCGGAGAGTCAGTATTGTGCCGATGATACAGTCCTTTGCCCAGCTTACCAAGAACTATGGGAAGGAAGGGGCGGAAATCATCATCGATAACTGCCAGGACACCATCTTCGGCGGCTTTGCCCCGAATTCGGAATCCGCAGAGGCGCTGTCCAAAAGTCTTGGAAACAAAACGGTTATGTCCGGCTCCATCAGCCGGGGGAAGAATGATCCGAGCCAGTCCCTCCAGATGATACAAAGACCGCTGATGACGCCGGACGAATTAAAATCCCTGCCTAAAGGGAACTTTATCGTATCCAAGACCGGCAGCCATCCCATGCGCACCAAGCTGAAGCTGTTCTTAAAGTGGGGCATTACCTTTGAGGAACCATACGAGATAGAGGAAAAGTCAGCCAGAAAGGTTGCTTATGCGGACAAGCAGGAAATCGAGGAGAAGATTATCCGCAGATATATGTGCTGTATGGAGGAAGAAGTGGAACAGGAGGAGCCTGCCCGGACAGGGAGAAACGGAGGGATGCAGCAGACACAGGTAAATGAAACAATGACAAGAGTCCGTCAGCCTTTAAGGACATAGTGTGAAGAGAAGTTCTAAGGCTCACAGCAGAGGCTGTTTCGCCAAGAACTTCTAAAGCTTCACACGGAAGAACGCAAAAGCAGCGTTCTTCCTAAAAACATAGAAATGGGGTTTAGCATGGCATATGACAGAAAAATTTATGAGGCAGACCTGCCCCACAGAGCCGTAGCAGTCTATCTGTATCTGAAAGAGCGTGCAAACAAGGAAGGAACCTGTTACCCTGCAATCGGTACCATTGCAAGGGACCTGCACCTTTCTGCGAGCACGGTCAAGAGGGCAGTGAGCGATTTGGAGAAGGATGGATTTATCCGCAAGAAGCAGCGGTGGCGTGAGAACGGAGGCAGGAGCAGTTTGCTCTTTGAAATCTTAAAGTAAGCACCAAGGGGGTACTGCGCAGGTCGGGTGGACTATGGTATGATTCACTTTGACCTGTGCAGGGAACTTGACATTTTAACTATTAGGGCAGAGAAAAAACTATAATATCCTAAAGTTCATTTTATTAAAAGTAATCAGTAATTTTGTATAAAAGCTTTTTTGCGATCTTGATACTGTAAACACATTTCAACTAACAGATATAAATCATATAGCTCCATTTGGAAGAAGTACAAGAGCTGTCGCAATGATATTTCTTGTGGGATTATTGGTTTGCTCTACTGTACATATCTATTTTATCTTCGGGCATACATAATTGAAATTAGGAATTTTGATTATGAGGTTTGAATTGCTTCATTTGGGTTTTGGCAGAAGTGAAAAAACATGAGAATATTAGGGGAGACCGTTTTCGATGATAGTATAATTGACATTTTTGAGATATATCCTTGTATTAATTGGTATGCATGTTTTTAAAAACAGATACCATATTTAGTGATAAGTTATTTGTTTTTATTAATTAAAATATAGCGTATTTATATGATTCGTGTTATTTTGCAAACACTCATTTAGTATCAAATTAAAAGGATAAAAAGGCTATCGTCTTAGAAAAAATTCGTACGAGCCCTTCTAGTTACTCAATGAGAAGTTAATTATCGTTTTTCATTTAAAAAGTATAATAATTGAAATGCTGTGCTCGTGCTTAATTTGACAAAATTGTATTTTAAACGACAAAATTGTATTTTATTCAGTATGCATTGATTTTATAATTAAATGTTTTAAGATTAAGATGACTAGTCAAAAATCGATGCGAAAGGAGAAAATAATCATGAAGAAGTTAAAAAAACTGAATTATGCAACTGATGGATGCACGTTAGAAACTTTTGGCTGTTATTGTTCTTGTTCGTGCTGGTGGTTTGGCACAGTGAATAGTTCTAATGATAACGCCAACTCAAATGCAGGTAATTAGGAGGCCCTTATATGAAAAAATTGAAAAAAACTTCATTCAATGTAGAAAATACATTAGAAATGTATGCATGCAGCTGTAGCTGCTCTTGCCAGTGCTGGTTTTCAATATCTGGTAGTTTTGACGATGCATATGATTCATCATCTGAGCATTCCAATTAATGTTAAAGGAAGGATGTTTGGCCTAGGCCAAGCATCCTTATATAATATAAGAAGTAGATAGGAGTAATATGAGTGATTTGAGTCAGTGGAAACACTTAAAAATAATGCTAAAACCACATACTAAGAAAATATGTGTAATTATTTTTTTAATGTTATTAATTTCTGGATTAAATATCCTTATTCCATTTTATCAGCAAAAAATAGTTGATGATGGAATAATGAACAATGATTTGTATCTCATAATAAAGCTTTTATTATGTATAATAGCAATTTTTTTATTAAGTGGAATAATAACGGTAATACAAAATTATTTACAAGCAGATATTAGTTTACAGGTATCTCAAAAATTAGAAGTTTCCATCTTTGAGCATGCATTAAATTTAAAATATAAGTATATACAAGAGAATGGTATTTATAAAATAGTAAAAGATGTTGATAAATATGTGCAATCAATAATGGATTTAACAGGAGGCAAAACGATACAAATTTTTGTGGAATTATTTAAATTTGTAGGAATATTAATTGCTTTATTAACACTTAATTGGAAAATAACGGTGTATCTATTGGCCACTGTTCCACTTCGCGTAATGATAACAAAAATTTTAAGTAATTGTGTAAAAAGAAACAGTGAAAAATCTTGTCTTATCCAAAAATTTATTCATAGATGGGAAGACGATATATATAATAGTTATTTGCAAATAAAACTATGGAATTTAATTGAGTATAAAACTAAAGAATATAATAAACTTTTGGGAGAAAGAAATAAGAAAGTAAAAAATCATTTTTTTATAACAGGAATTGATTCAGCTATTGGCAATAACTTTATGTCAATTATAATAAATACTTTATATTTGATTTGCGGTATATTTGTTATTGATAATGATATAACAGTTGGTACAATGTTTGCTTTTATTTCATATTCTGCATATTTATTACAACCAATAAGTTTAATATCTTATTTAAAAATAATTGTTTCTAAAATAAAGCCAGAGTTTGAAACCTACAAAAGTTTTATTTCACTAGAAGAAGAAAACGAGAGCAGGCAAACAAATGAGTTTCCTAAAAGTGATAAAGTAAATATGTCATTTAAAAATGTTTCCTTTAAATATAATGAGAAAATGATTATAGATCAACTTAATATTGAGTTACAAGCAGGAGATATTGTGGCTGTAATAGGAGAAAATGGAGCGGGAAAGTCAACATTTATTAATCTAATTTTAAGATTATACACACCTTGCAGGGGACAGATTCTCATAAATAACATAAATATTGATAATATAAATATACATTCATACAGAGAAAATATTTGTACAGTCTTGCAAACTGATGACTTGTTCAAAGGTACCATTGAAGATAATATTACAGTTTATAAAAGATATAATTTACCGATGGAATTGTTAAATCTAAATCTTTTTAGCTTTATTAATAAATATCATAGTGGAATTGACACAAAGATAGAAAGTAAATCATCTGGGGTATCAGGAGGAGAAAAACAAAAAATTGCACTATTACGGGCACTGAATAAATCTGGTCGGATATTAGTATTAGATGAACCAACATCAAATTATGATCAAGAGTCAGAGGAGGAGTTTATTAAGCTAATTAGTGAACTTAAGTATGATATTATTATCATTGTAACTCATAGTGAAAAAATAGTAAATATTGCAAATAAAGTTATAAAATTAGAAAAAAGAATTTAATTTATGAAAGGCAGAGGAAAAGAATGAATATTATTTACAAAACAATTAAAACAAGGAATAGACACTATGTATATGATAGAAATGCTAATAGAATCTTATCAATTGATGAAAGTGACTATAATAAGTTATTAGAACAGGAAAAAAAGATTGATAAAGAATTTGATGATAACTTTATTAGAAAATTTCAGGAAAAGGGTTTTTTATTAGAAAATCAACTCGAAATTATTGAAAATCCTTTAACAAGGTATTCTGAGCATATTCTTAATCATTATAAAGAACAATTGATTTTACAAGTAACTCAACGATGTAATTTACGTTGCGAATACTGTGTATATTCAGAAAAAGGTGAATATCATAATCGGAAGCATTCAAATAATGATATGTCAGTTGAACTTGCTGAAAAGGCAATTAATATGTATTTGGATACATCTAATGAAGCTCCGGATAGGGTAATTTCATTTTATGGTGGAGAGCCTTTATTGAAAATAGAGTTAATAAAGCATTGCGTTGAGTATGTTAAGAAGAAAAGTATCGAAAAAAAAGTACGATTTGCAATGACCACTAATGGTACATTGCTAACAATGGATATTGCAAGATTTTTGGCAGAAAATAACTTTGAAGTTCTAATAAGCTTGGATGGTTCAAAAAATGAACATAATGAATATCGTAAATTTGCTAATGGAAAAGGCTCTTTTGACACAATTATGAATAATTTAAGGGCTATTCGAAAAGAGTTGCCAGATTTTTTTAAAACAATACAGTTTAATACAGTTTTAAATCCTAAACATAATTATGAAAATATAAAAGAATATTTTCAAACTGATGAAATTGTTGCAGATGCAACACTGATGCATACATTGGTAGAAGAAAATGATTCTAGTACAAATATCGATTTCAGAAAAGAGTTTACAAGGAGTAGAGAATATGATCATTTTTTGCTACTTTTACATATGCTCAACCATTATAGTTTTGAATCTTTAAACAAATTTGTAAAACTTAAAAAGATTATGATTTCAAGAAAACACGAACAATTAATGACAGGAGGGTATATAGGAAAGATAAACCATCCATCAGGTCCATGCATGCCAGGTAGCAGAAGAATATTTGTTAATGTAAAAGGTAATTTATATCCATGCGAAAAAGTGTCGGAAAATTGTGAGCAAGAACGAATTGGAAATATTGATATAGGATTAGATTTAGAAAAGATAAATAATATTCTAAATATTGGTAAGCTGACAGAGGATGAGTGTAAGAAATGTTGGGCTTTTCAGTATTGTAATATGTGTTGTAATAAAGCTGAAAAAGATAACATTTTGTGTAGGGA
>ULPB01012302.1_pt1 | contig 16858 bp, 14 predicted proteins | sample 1953131 | NCBI WGS metagenome assembly ULPB01 (sample SAMEA4835618, study PRJEB28245) | human gut metagenome | biome: gut microbiome; material: fecal sample | place: Denmark | collected 2008
AACTACGTGAACAACCCGAAAAAGGCAAGGCTCATCGACAGCAAGGACGTGAGGCTTGATGACAACACAGCCATTGCAAGGAGTATGCAGGGACAGGCAGATGACAAGCCGGGGCGTAAGCTGAAAAATCCGGTGTACCACATCTCGCTGGACTTCGCCCACGAGGACACGCCCAAGCTGACGGACGGCCTGATGGCTGAAATAGCACGTGAGTACATGAAGCGCATGGGCATTGTGAACACCCAATATATTGTATGCCGCCACACCGACAAGGAACACCAGCACTTGCACATCGTGGCCAACAGGGTGGACAATGACGGGAACACCATAAGCGACCGGAACGATGCCATACGCAACGTGGCGGTATGCAAGGCTCTCACGAGGGAATACGGACTGCATTTTTCCAAAGGCAAGGTGAACGTGAAGCGTGACCGTCTGCGCGGCAAGGACAAGGTGAAATACCAAATCCATGATGCCGTCAAAGCGGCCTTGCCCCGTTGTAACAGTTGGTCGGAATTGTGCGGCAGGCTGGTTAAGCAGGGCATCGGGGTAAACTTCAAGCTCGACAAACGTAACGGCAATATCATTGGTGTGTCGTTCACGAAAGATGGAATATCGTTCAGCGGTTCACGGATAGACCGCAGCATGGGCTTTCATAAGCTGGACAAGCAGTTCGATGGCCATATTGCTGAGGGCATGGAATGGAAGAACAATTTGTACCATACCCAACCAAAGGTTGAAAGCGGAATAAGCCAAACGGAAGCCATATATAAACCGGAGCATCCATTTGAACAGACGGATAAGGCCTATTCTACCGATGGCCATGCGGAAGTATCCGGCAACGGAACTTTCGCCGATGCCGAAGCGAATACAGACATAGTCCAAGTGGGTATCGGCGCACTTATCGAGTTGTGCGTCCAACCTCACCAAGCCAAGGTTTCATCCGGCGGTGGAGGTGGAGGAAACGAAAGCGGCTGGGGCGAGAACGACAAGGAAAAGAACAAATACAAACCAAAAAAGATGAGAAGATGAAGGACAACTTACAGAATATATCCGACCTTATCGGGGCATTGGCAGAGGACATCGAAGAAATCAAGAAGATACTGGCCGCAAAGGACGCTTCGGACAAGGACGAGGCGGTGAAAAGGCTTGCGGTGAAGCTGGAGCCAGTCATACGTTTCTTTGGCGGCAGCACGCCGGAGAATATCAACGGCATTTTTAGGAGCAAGGAAACCATTGAGGCATACAAAAAATCATTGGGCGGCGAAATGATTGTTAGCTTGCAGGAATACACCGATGCCAACGACAAAGATATGCGCAAACGTGGCATCCCCACCACCAAAGATTTGTTATACAAGATATTGGAAGTGCTTACCGACCATGTGGAGAAAGACAAACAGGTTTCACACAAAGCACAGCAAAAGCAAGGCTTCACACGGAAACTTTGTCAGGCTATCCATTTTTACAAAGTAACAAGCGGTATCAGGCGACTATGGAACAAAATACCCGACGGCTGGTACAAGAACCCTTACGCATGGGCTGGTATCATTTTCACGCTCGTGTTCTTTGCCTTGTTTGCTATCAGTTGGATGCAGTGGCATGAATACCGGGAGGAAAACATGCGGTTGAGAACGGTTGCCGACAAGTACAAAGTGACCACGGTCATGCTCAATGAACTTTACCCGGAACTGGCCGTGACCGTAGGAGCCTATGAAAAGCTGGTGGAGACGGTCGGAGTGGATTCTACTCTGACCGTGTTCAACAGGCAGCTTATAAAAGTGAGAAATGAAAACGAATCCAAACAATAAAAATAAAGTGAATGGCATCCATCAAGGTAAAATATCGTCCTTCCGCCGCAAGCGGCAAGGAGGGCAGCATCTACTATCAAGTAATCCACGAGCGAACAGTCCGCCAAATCGGAACGGACTTCCGCGTGTTTAATATGGAATGGGATAAGGAAACATCGTCCGTCCGAATCATACCGGAAACAAACGAGAACAGAAAACGGTATCTCCACAGCGTTGCGGAACATATCGGTTGGGACATCCGGCGATTGCAGGCCATCATCGCACAGTGCGACATGCAAGGCGGGAAATACTCCGCAGATAATATCATAGAAAAGTTTAACGGACAGATGGATGGGCAATCGCTATTCAGTTTCATGCAAGGAGTTATCGGGCAGTTGAAGCAGCTTGGCAAGGTACGCACTTCGGAAACCTACACTGCGGCCTTAGCCAGTTTTATGAAGTTCCGCGAGGGGCAGGACATTCTCCTGTGCGAGATAGACAGCGACACCGTGATGCTCTATGAGGCATGGCTCAAAAGCAAGGGAATCTGCCCCAATAGCACTTCCTTTTATATGCGCATACTCCGTGCCGTCTATAACCGTGCCGTGGAAAAGGAACTGACGGAGCAGAAATATCCGTTCAAGCATGTTTATACGGGTATCAGCAAGACAGTGAAACGTGCCCTCCCGTTGAAAGCGATAAAGCGCATCAAGGAACTTGACCTGACCTTGAAACCGCATCTGGACTATGCACGGGATATGTTCCTCTTTTCATTTTATACCCGTGGAATGTCTTTCATCGATATGGCTTATTTGAAGAAATCGGACTTGAAGAACGGCGTCATCATATACCGCAGGAAAAAGACGGGGCAGCAACTGACAATCAAATGGGAGAAGTGCATGGAAGACATCATCACCAAATACATCGGCCGCTCCACAACACAATATCTACTGCCTATAATTACCAACCCATGCACAAACGAGCGGACGCAGTACCGCAATACCATCAGCCGTATTAACGTGGCACTGAAAGAGGTCGCCCGTTTAGCCGAGTTGAATATGCCGCTGACCATGCACTGCGCCCGGCATTGTTGGGCAAGCATCGCCAAGAGCAAGAACATACCGCTTTCGGTCATCAGCGAGGGGATGGGCCACGATTCGGAGGAAACCACACGCATCTACCTTGCATCGTTTGATACAAACGTGGTGGACAAGGCTAACAGCCTAATATTAAAAGACTTGTAACCGCAAAACCTCAATGGAATCTGTTTAGCAAAAATCGTAATCTCTTGGTAAGAGATAAATGTTCGTTGCAAATTTACGAAATATTCTGCAAATTGCTATGTTTATTGGGCAGATTTTTTTATTTCATGAATAAAAGTTCGCTCAATTCTGTTTATTTGTTTTGCATATTTTACAGTTGTACAGGATAAAATCCTGATAATCAGTAACAAAATTCTTTAGCTTTATCTCTTACCAAGAGATACTATAAGTTTATGAGAATTAACAGGTATGAATAATATAGTGAATAATATTTGGGAAGAAGAACATTCAAGCAAAAGGCGAGTTTGTATGCTAATGATAACTCATGCGTGCAACTTAAAATGTAGCTATTGCTATGAAACCCATAAGCAAAACGCTTATATGACTATTGATTTAGCTAAAGATATTATCTTAAAAGAGGCTAAAATGATAGAGAAAAGTGATCAATTTGATGAAATTCAAATTGATTTTATGGGTGGTGAACCCCTTATGAATTTTTCATTAATTAAAGATGTGGTCGAATGGCTTGAAAGCGGTGCTATTAATGTTCCATGGGTATGCTTTGCTTCAACAAATGCAACATTAATAAATAAAGATATTAGAGCTTGGCTCAAGGAACATAAAAAGTATATGATTCTTGGGATAAGTTATGATGGGACAAGTAGGATGCAATCGAAAAATAGAGGTACTGACCAATATGATATAGATTTAGACTTTTTCCATGAGTTATGGCCTGAACAAACTTTTCAGATGACCATTTCTAAAGAAACACTTCCATTTCTAGCAGAAGGTGTTCTTTCTGTACAGCATAGAGGTTATGAAATAAATGCTTCGTTAGCACAAGGCGTTAATTGGACAATGGAGGACGCTAAATTATATCGAGAACAATTATGTTTGTTGAAGGAAGCATATTTACTGGATGTAAACTTAAGACCATTTAATCGCCTTACAAGATATGTTGATGTTTTTAACCTTGCTCCGACAGAACGAAGACAAATACATGGATGTGGAAGTGGATTAAATATGGTGACTTATGATGTAGACGGGAAAAAATATGGTTGTCATATGTTTACTCCAATAGTCTTAGGTGCAAGAGCTATAGGAGTTGACGCTATCGAATGGGAAAAGTCTGACTTAATGGCTGACCCATATTGTGAAACTTGCGTTCTTAGGAGATTTTGTCCAACTTGTCCTGGATTTAACTATAAATTTCGAGGCAGTTTCGCTTCACGTGATAAACGTTGGTGTCCTTTAGTATTGGCTGAAGCAATGACAGCTTGTGAATTTCAAGTAGAAAGAATTGCCATGATGGATAATCTTACAAAAGAAGATGCAGAACACGCTCAGACAGCAATAAAAGCATACAATATATTAAAAGAGTTAGATATAGAAACGAGCAAAAGTCCATATATAATATAGAAAAGGCATAAGCCAATTATAATTTATTAATTTATTAACAATTTAATTTGGAGGATTTCGTATGAAAATGAATCTCGAAGCTCTCAAAGCACTGGAAATGAAACTTGCTGAATACAGCAAGGTTAATGGTCCGATTGCTGAGCATATGGCTCAGAACTCGAACACATGCACAGATTGCTATCAGACTGGCGGCGGTGGCTGTAAGGGTACTTGCCGTGGTACATGTGGTGGTTCTTGCAATGGTCGTTAATCATTGATTTAGAACAAATTGAAAAGCAGGGGGTATATCATATCCCCTGCTTATTCCTATTTTTATAATTTGCTAAATATAATACCCTATGAATAAGTTATTTATTATCTTACTTTTCTTTTGTGGCTTTTCGTTTGCTGCAATGGGACAAACATATAGCTATAAATACATTCATTCAGTTAAAGATGATGTAAAAATACCTGGCTTATTGACCAAAGGGACCATTTTCTATTTCACATTCACCAATCAAAAAAGCATGTGTTATTTAACAGATAAAAATGGTGTATATTCTGGTGGATATGGGCAAAATTCTTATAAATATATTGGAGAAAGGAATGGAGTTCTAGTTTATAAAGAGTGTAATCAAAATATGTTTCGTAACGGTGAAGATTTACTCTATTTTTCACCAGATTTCAGTCGATTAAATTGGCGATGTGGATTTGATGATTATAGTCCTAATCCAAATGATCATGGTTGTCTGAGGGTACTTACTTATGTAGCAAATCCTGATGCAATAGATGTACCTAATGGCTTGTATTGATTTTCTAGTTGATTATAGTGTGCATTTAGATTTTTTATATGAAACGCTCCATACTTCTTTTATTAAGTCATAATTGTAATCTTTCATGCAAATATTGTTATGAGAGATTTAAAGACTCTCGGAAGATGAGCCTTAATGATGCCATAGAAATTTTAGATAGAGAGTTTTCTGATGATAGTGAGATAACAAATATAGATTTATTAGGTGGCGAACCTCTTATGAATTATGAGATTATTCCCCCGATTTGTGAATGGATATGGGAGCGAAAGCCTAACATGCAAGTTTTTATCAGGACAAACGGTACTCTTCTCACAAAAGAAATGAAAAGATGGTTTTCTTCTCATTCAGAAAAAATTGGTTTGGGATTAAGTATTGATGGAACACCAAAAGTGAATTATTTTAACCGTGGAGTAAAAGATGCTGATATAGATTTTTTCAAAAAATATTGGCCTGAAGTGCCTGTTAAATTAACTATTTTCCCTCAAAGTGTAGATTCTTTGTTTGATTCTTTGACTTTCCTCTACAATAAAGGTGTGAATGTTATTGGAGGGCTTGCACAAGGAGTTGCTTGGGATGAAAAATCGTGCGCTACGCTAAATCAACAAATGAACAAGATTGTTGAATTTTATCTTGAAAATCCGCATATTCCCATAATAGAGCCTCTTTTTAATTTAGCTTTTGAACATTCGTATGTTTTCCCTAATCATACAGAAAAACCATGTTGGGAAAGAAACATCGTACATACTTACGATTGTGATGATGATTTGTTGCCCTGCCATATGTTTTCGGTGATTGTCCAAGGAAAAGAAAAACGGGAACGTATTTTGAAAGAAGCAGCTAACATAAAAGAAGAATTTATAGATAAAGAATGCAAAATATGTCCTATACGGTGGAGTTGTGTAAATTGTATGGCTTTGAATTATCAGCATTTCGGGAAATTCAGCACTAATGCAAACAAATATTACTCCTGTACGGCTCATAAAATATCAGCCTATTGGTCTGCCTCTCTTTTGACATCAAAAGCCTTAAATAATTTAATTGACTTTTCAAGAAAAGAGAAAATAGAAGCCGTACAGAAAGCTATAGACTATTTAAAAACATTTAGCAATGAATGATATACTTAAAATAAACTTTTCAGACTCTATTAATACTGCTACTGCCAAAAGTTTTGTTTGTAGCCTTGAAAAGTTATGTTTGCAATATCCTAATGCAGATACTCTTGCTATCAGCATTTCTTCCCCAGGAGGTGATGTTGATGTAGCTATAGAGTTGTTTTATTTTTTGCGTAGTTTGGAATGTAAGGTTCAGACTATTAATACTTCATACGTTAATTCTGCAGCAATATTGATTTATTTGGCAGGAGACATTAGAATGTGTCATGTTGGTTCAACATTCTATATACATTCAATATCGAAACGTCTTAAAGGCGTTTATGACATTAAGGCTCTTTTAAGGGAAGTGAAAGAAATGTCCGTAAATACGGATATAGTATCAACAATATTGGAACAACGTACAAAAAAACGTAAAAGTTATTGGAAAGGATTAATGTCAAAAGGATGTATTTTAAAAGCTGAACAGGCATTAAAGTTAGGTCTTGCTTCAACAATTATAGATAGTTGATTTTCATGAAATTATCTTTAAAATGGCTTTGGTTATATTCCTCAGGATTTAGGATTAAACTACTTGTTATAATTCTGCTCAATATTGGTGGGATATTCTTTTCATTAGCATTTGTAGAATCAACAAAGGTTTTTATTAACGAAGCTATTACAGGAAAGGATATCATTTTTTTTATTGCTGCAACTCTTATTGGGTTAAAAGCAGCACAGTTGCTTTGTGAGCAAGGTGAAATTTATATTCGCACATTGTCAAGAGCACAATTTGAGAATAGTTTGGAATACAAAATGTTTTGCTCTTTGACCAATAGTCAGATACAGGCAAAACAAAAATTTCATTCTGGAGATGAAATTTATAGACTTTCAAGCGATGTAGGAATTGTTGCTGAAAGTATGATATACACATTCCCTATTTTAGTTTATTCTGTAATACAACTGATTGCCACTTGGGGATATCTAATGACAATGCAGCCTATCTTGACCATATTTATAGGGTTAATCTCGCCAATTATCATATTTGCAGGTTATTATTATACCCGCCTGTTAGTTCCAATCTCAAGAAATGTTCGACTTGAAGGAAGTCATGTAAACAAATATATACAAGAACATTTGCAGCATCATGAGCTTATTTCGATAATGCAACAGAATGAATATGTACAAAATCAAGTAGCTAAACTGCAAGATTCATTTTTTAAAGTTTTAAAATCAAAAATTCGTCTAACAATAGGTACTGATTCTCTAACTGAAATTGGATTTGCATTAAGTTACTTGATCGTTTTTATTTGGGGCATTAATGGTTTAAGTAATAAAACTATATCTTATGGTGATTTTTTAGTATTTATTCAGCTCGTTGGTCAACTACAACGCCCTGTGTTCATATTTAAAGAACAATATCCATCTTGGATTGCTTCATTTGCATCAGTAGAGCGTTTGATGGAGATAACTTCATTACCTCAAGAAAAGCAATCAAATAATAATCAATTTATTGATGAATGTCCTGGTATTCGCTTTAATAACATTTATTTTAAATACCCACAAAATGAAAGATGGATTCTTGAAAATTTCACATATGATTTTAGCCCTGGTTCAATCACTGCTATTTTTGGTGAAACTGGGGCGGGTAAAAGCACCATTATAAGGCTCGCTTTAGGAATTTTAGTACCGCAACGAGGTGATATTTCCATATATAGTGATAAAGAAAACATTAAATATAAAGTTGGAGCGTCTACTCGCTGTAATTGTATATATGTTCCTCAAGGCAATAGTATTATAAGCGGCACAATTAAATATAATCTGTTACTTGGTAATGCAAATGCTACAGAATATCAGATGAAAGAGGCTCTATATTTATCTTCAGCCGAATTTGTTTTAAAAGATTTTCCTGACGGACTTGATACTGTTGTAGGAGAAAGAGGAATAGGTCTTAGTGAAGGTCAAGCGCAAAGAATAGCCATAGCTCGTGCTTTATTGAAGAAAGGAGGTTTACTATTATTGGATGAACCTACCTCCGCTCTTGATTCTGAAACCGAGAAAAAATTTCTTGAAAGATTGATAAGAAAATCTAAGAATAAAACAGTGATTATCATTACACATAAACAAGAAATATGTGAATATGTATCAAACGCAATAACAATTCGTAAAAATAATAAGTAACAATAATGTGATAAACAATGGAAAAATGTATTAGGAAATTATGCATGTGCGGAATAGTCTGCTTATGCTGTTCTGTTACCATTTTTGGCCAAAATCATAATGGTACAGATGAAAATCGGATGCGGAAAATTGAAGGAGTGATTCTTGACGCGAACACCCAAGAGCCTCTGGCAGGTGCCAATGTCGTAGACCCCAAAAGCCGGAAAGGGGTAATTACAGATATTGAAGGGCATTTTACATTGAATATCGGCGAAAATTGTAAAGAACTGGAAGTTTCTTACTTAGGCTACAAGACATTGGATGTCAATGTCGGGAGCCGTTCAACCTTACGGATTTTATTGGATGAGAACAGCGAATTGCTTGGGGAAGTGGTTGTGACCGGTGTCCAAACGATAGAAAAAGGGCGTGCTACGGGCGCTTACAATATCGTAACTCCCGATGACATGAAATATATCTATTCTACCAATGTAAGCGAAAAGCTGGAAGGAGCCGTGCCGGGACTTTACGTAGACAGGGACAACGAGATAACCATCCGCGGCTTGAGCTCATTGAATGCCACCACAAAGCCCTTGATTGTTGTAGACGGTTTCCCTTTGGAAAGTTCTGAATTGAATCTGAACCCTAATGACATCGCCCAGATTACGGTATTGAAAGACGCGGCTTCCGCTTCCATTTGGGGTATCCGTGCGGCTAACGGAGTGATAGTCATCACCACAAAACGCGGGAATCAAGGGAAAATAAACGTAAGCTATTCGGGGACGGTGACTTCAAGCGGGAAAGTGGATTGGGACGATTTGCATTTCTTGTCTTCCGGCCAATATGTGCAGGCTCAGTTTGACTGCATTCTTGACCAAGGGATAAGCACTACCGCCTATGGCGGATTGAATGAGCTTGAAAAAATTTACAATCAGTACAATCAAGGCAACATCACGCTGGATAACGCCTGGGGGCAAGTGACTGAACTGGGCAGGTTCAATAACGCCCGGCAGATAACGGATAATTTCTATCGCCGTGCTTTTACCCAACAGCACAATATCTCCATATCAAGGGGTGGTGAACGCTCGTCTACTTATTTGTCTTTGAGTTATGACCAGAGCAAGGCGCGTGAAGTAGGCAATGAATACAATAAGTTCAATCTGTTGTTGAACAATGATTTCAAATTGCACCGCACATTTACCGTCTCTATCGGATTGAGAGGCACATACCGTAAAGCCAAGAATAACGGCATGGACATGACCAGTTATGAACCATGGAAACGCATTTTGAATGATGACGGCTCTTATTATAATGAATATAATGGAGTGTCTGAAGAATGGGCATCGGAATGTGAGGCATTGGGCATGCGTGACTGGCATAAGAATTCGCTCGAAATGTTACGGATGAACGACAAGCAGACAGAAGATTATAATTTATCGACCACGTTACGCTTGAACTGGACTCCCGTAAAGGGCTTGGAAATCACCTCGCAAGGAAGTTACGAGTTCGGGCAAACCCAAGACACCCAATTCTATTCGCAAGACCATTATACGACACGTAACCTGACAAACCAGTTTACCGAAGTAGAAGTAGCTGACGGACATCCCGTAGCCATCATCGAGAACCATTTGCCTGCCAGCGGAGGCATTAAGAACCTAGGGGATACGCATCTGCATTCGTACTCGATACGCAATACGGTTTCTTATTCGAATACGTTCCGGGATTTTGCTTATAAAGTATTGGCGGGGAATGAGGTCTATTCGTTGGAAGGCAATACCTATTCTAACTGGTTATGGGGTTTTGACCCGGAATTGTTGACCTCTCAAAGCGTTAATCTTGCAGCATTACAAAGCGGAGTAAACGGCTATAACGGGCGTGTCCAGAATTTGGACGAAAGCTATGCTCCTTCTTATGCCGAGACGCTGGAGCGTTATGTTTCTTATTTTGGTACCGCGAATATCAGTTATCAAGACAAGTATGATGTTTTTGCCAGCGTCCGCCTTGACCAGACCAATTTGCTGACCAACGCAAGCAAGTTCCGTAATAACCCTTCATGGTCTGTCGGCGCTAAATGGGACATCAACAAGGAAAAATTTTTCCATGCCGATTTTGTAAACGCCCTATCGTTGCGTGCATCTTATGGCTTGACGGGAAACATTGATAAGAGTACCGGACCGGATATTGTGGCGGAAGCGGTGTCTGACGGTTCTATTCCTTCTTTAAACTATTTAATGGTAACGAATCCGGCTAACCCTCAATTGGGTTGGGAAAAAACATACAATTGGAATCTGGGAATTGATTACAGGTTGCTCAATAACCGGATTTCCGGAAGCTTTGATTTCTATCACCGCTTGTCAAAAGGCTTGTTGGCGGACGTGGATATAGACCCGACTACAGGCTGGAGTACAATCTTCAAAAATTCCGCAACAGTCCGCAATGTGGGATTAGACTTGTCTTTGAACGCTAAAATACTGGCTTATACTCCAGTGAAGTGGGATATGACATTGAATTTGTCGTACAATAAGAACCGGGTGACGGAAATGAATTATGCGCCAAGCCGCAGGGGGGCATCTAAGGGCAATCCGATGAAAGGGCAACCGATTGGCTATATAGCGGTACACCGTTATGGAGGATTGGACGAAAACGGCGAACCGACATTTATGAAGAAAGGCGATGACACCAAATATTCGTATATGGATATGGGGTTGCTGGAACTGGAAGATTTGGATTTTGTCGGGACAACTAACCCGCCGGTATTTGGCAGCCTTTCCAGCAATTTGACTTATAAAGATTTCACTTTAAGTTTCATGATAACGTATAGGTTTGGGAATAAGATGCGCTTGCCGACCCCATATTCATCTATGACGGGATTGTATAGCGAATGGTTCGGAGAAGAATACCGCTGGATTGAAGGTGAAGATAATTCTGGTAAATGGGTCCCCAAATTATATACAGCCGGATATGCGCCGACTAACCGTGATGACTGCTTGTTATTTAGTGACCAGATGATAGATAAAGGCGATGTGATTTACTTCAAAAGCATAAACTTGACCTATAATGCTACACGTTTGTTGAACCGCATAGGTTTGAGAGGCGGCTCTATCAGCGTCGGCGGCGAAAACTTAGGATTTTGGGCTGCCAATAAATACCATTTAGACCCTGACCAGCTGATAAGCGGCGTTAATCCGTGGGAAATGAGTTGTGGATTGGGCAAAACGCCTCGTCTGGTTGTAGGATTAAACATTAACTTTTAATATTGTCGATTATGAGAAAATACATATTCTTACTTGCCGCCCTGCTTAGCTTGAACTCTTGTCAGGACTTTTTGGATGAAACTCCTAAAGGAACGCTTATCCCTGAAACCGTAAATGATTTCGGTATGATATTGGATAATTATAGTTACGATAACTATATAGCTTACGGACAATGCCTGACCCTGATAATGTCCGACGACTTTACCATACCCGATGACAAGGCGTATAAATATGCTTCATGGGGGATAAATGCCTATACATGGGCCGACCATCTTTTCAGCGTCAATGATGATGAAGATTGTTATACCAATTTTTATCATGTCATTTATTTATGTAATTATATTCTGAATAATTTGGCAAATGCTCCCGAAGGGACTGAATTTACCCGCTCTTACGTGGAAGGAGCCGCAAGATTCCATCGTGCTTACGCTTATTTTAATTTAGTGAATCTGTATGCAAAACATTACGACAAAAATACGGCGGGAACAGATTTGGGAGTCCCTTTGATGTTGGAGGCAGACCCTAACATTACAATCGGAAGGGCAACCGTCCAGCAAGTGTACGACCAGATTTTTACCGACCTCAACGCGGCAAAAGATTTGCTTACTGAAGAAAAGCCTGAATATTCTTTCCGACCCAGCCAGGCTGCTGTATATGCTTTATTGGCAAGAATTTATTTGTATCAGGGCGAATATGAACAATGCCGGGAAGCCGCCCGTGCCGCAAGAGAACAATGGGACGAACCTTTTGACTACAATCAATATGAACTGGAAGATGTCAATCCGGATTTTGGCATAAGCGGATATTCGTATAACCGTTGGGAAGAAGCGGATATTATATGTTACAAGGGTGAAGGGTATGGTCCCAATGAAGATGCCGATTACAATTTATCCGATGAACTGATTGCTTTATTTGATAAAGAGACAGATTTGCGGTGGAAACTCTTCATTACTTCCTATCCGCTGTTTTCGGGGGATGATCCCAATGGGGACACTCCTCGAACCGCTTTTTGGTTTCCGAACAATCGTGGACTAAATGTAGGGGAACTTTACCTGACAGAGGCGGAAGCGTGCGCACGCATAAATGAAACAGATGACGCTTTGCGTCTTCTGAACGGAGTGGCAAGAAAACGCCATGTGGCAGGCACCTATACAGATGTAACTGAAAGAGACCCGGAAAAGTTATTGAATTTGATTCTGGATGAACGCCGCAGGGAGTGTATTTGTGAAGGAACTCGTTGGTTCGATTTGAAACGCTTGAATAAAGACCCCCGTTTTGCTAAAACCATTACCCACACGCTTTATGGTGAAACATATACTTTAGAGCCGGATGATAATCATTATGTATTACCTATACCGCTTATTGTGACGAATCAAAATCCTCTGATAGAACAAAATCCACGTTAACTATATTCTAGGATGAGGGTTGACAGGCTTATCTGCCAACTCTCATTCTATTTATAATCTCTGCCTTCAAGCAAGAAGTTGTTGTTTATCAATATGATTCCAATTAGTTTTAAAGTCGCCACGGATAATACCATTAGTATTGACGGATTAAAATATTTCTTCTTTATACGTACAAATAACCCTAGAATTGTTCCGAGGCTAATGTTGAAAATGATTATTTCATTTTCGTTTCAAATCAAAATACAATAAGCGGGTTTTCAAATGCTCGCCTTGCGGAATATCATAATACAGCTTTTCTAACTCTTCAGTCTTGTATAGAGGAACAAAACCGTTTTTTTCATAATATCGAAGCACCTTTTCATCATTGTAGGCATCTACCACGATAAAACGGCATCCCGTTTTGTTGTCCTCATGCCGGAACCAATCTTTTATAAAGGACATCAATTGCCGTCCGATATGGCTCGGTGTATTTTGAAATTCACGGTTGACCCCTAATCTTCCAATCAGCACAGCCGGGTAACTGCGCCCCCTTTTAGGATTTACGATATTGCGCTGGAAGCGGTTTTTATCATTAGAGGACATCAGTTTGGTCTTGACGCTGTCATTCGACAATGTGAACAATGCTACAATGCGGTGTGGGGCTTCTATCGTTATCCAACAATAAGTCTTCCCCAACAATTCTTCTGCATACAAATCGGCATCATTGAGGAAAAAATCGTCAAGGTCATTCACGCCACAACTAAATGGAAGACAATTTTCACGTACTTCCTTGTTGTAAGCGAGCATGACGCAATCATCATACAAGGAAATCTCGTTCATGCTTAATTGAAACGGAATGAACGGGATTTCTCCAACACTTTCTGCAACCGTTTCTTGGCTGAAGCCGACAAACGGGGTGTTGCTTTTATTGCGTTCTTGTCAGCACTTCGTACAAAATCTTCTGCCGTAGCACCTTCCAAAACCGGGATGTTCTTAATCGTTATGGCCATAATCGTAATTTTTATGCAAATGTACTACTTTATTATTACACAGCAAAATAGTGCGCAACTTTTTACCGTTTCAGACAATACCAATCCATTAAGCCAATCCATTAACATTTCCGCATTATTTGGAAAAATAGTTTGAAATCCGACTGATGGCTTCGACCTTTGTTTCCATCACTACATCCGCATAAACCTGCGTTGAGTTAATGCTCGTATGTCCGAGCAACTTGCCCACCGTATAAATATCTCCGCCTGCGGCCAGTGCCAAGACTGCGAATGTATGGCGGCTTGTGTGAAAGCTGATATTCTTTGCCACCTTTGCGGCAGTAGCCATCTTTTTCAGGCAACGGTCGCAGGCACTAAGGCAAGTCATGTCAAATACCTTTTGGCTCGATTTGCATCCGTTTCTGTCCGGCAGTAGGCTCATTGCTGATTGGCTCAGAGGTATTACCACCTGTTTCCCTGTCTTTTGCATGGCCTTTACCGACACCATCCAACCATTATCTCCCTGCCTGATGTCACGCCATGTCAATACGCTCACATCACCGTATCGTAATCCGGTAAAGCAGCAAAACAGGAAAGCCCGTTTGGTCGTTTCATTGACGGTGGGAGCTTCGGCAAACGCTTTCAGTTCTTCTTTGGTCAGGTATTCTTTTTCGGCCTGTTGCTTGCCGATTCGGTCTTTCCGTTCCAACGAATAGAACGGGTTTCTATCCAATACGCCCTCTTTTACAGCCGCATTGAGCATACGCACCAACGTGGACTGATAGAGATGCAGCGTATGGGACGACATTTCCTTTGGATTGCCGGGCGATTTGGTATTGCGGTAGGTATGCTCTATAAAGTCAATAAAGCCGAGGACAAAGCCCTTGTCTATATTCGACATCAGCAACCGTGGCCTGTGCAGGTGCTGCAAATACGCCTTTATCACATTTACGGTTGAACGGTAGTTACGGTATGTGGATGCGGCATAAGCAGGATTGCGTCTAATCCCTTCTATATGGTCGGCAAGCCAGTCGGCAAACACACGCATGGGGAGTTCCGATTGTTTGTCGCCGTTTGTTTCTGTTTCTTCTTCAATGCCGAGCATCCGTTTGGACTTTATGGCGTTGGCCTTTGCCATAGCAGCCTCATTTAGCCTTTTCGCGTCCGGCTCATCATCCGGTATGAGGAACAGATTAAGGTATTCATTCCATCGCTTTCCCTTGTCGTAGAAGTCAAGGTATATTGAGCGGCTTCCCGTCCGAAGCGTCCGTGTTCGTATCGTTATTTTCATCTTTTTCCCTCTGTTTGCTGTTATCTTGAAAAGAAGTTATCTACAAGTCCGACCGTTTCTATCTTCTTCTGGTCAACTATCTTGGCGTAAATGGATGTCGTGTTCACGTTGGCATGGCCGAGCAGCTTGGATGTCGTGTAGATGTCCGCACCGAGCGTAAGCATCATCGTGGCGAATGAATGGCGGCTGCAATGGTAGGTTATGTGCTTGGTTATCTTTGCATTCTGCATCCACTTCGTCAAGTTCCGTTCGATATTGGAAGCTCCTGCCGGGAGCGTGAAAATAGGTTCGTCGGCATCATCCTTTGGGTAAAGGCAATCCAAAGCCTCCTTTGACAGAGGCACGTTCAACAACTTCTGCGTTTTTTGCATCCTTACCCTTATATATAAGGTATGCCCGTCCGGTGCCTTGATAATTTTACTCCATGTCAAGGAGCGCACATCGCTCAACCGAAGCCCGGTGAAGCAGGAGAACAGAAATGCCCTTTTCACATCCTCACGGGGGCATGGAGCGGCCATCGCCGCTTTCAATTCTTCCAATGTCAGATATTCCCTGATGCTTTCCGAGGGCTGGTATTTCTCTTTCGATGCCAAGGATTTCAAAGGATTGGAAGCCAATATACCCTCACGGACGGCCTTGTTCAAAGCCCCGTTCAACACGGCCTGATGATGGTGCGCAGCCCCGTTGCTGATGGTGCTTCCGTCCTTGCGCACGCTGTTTTTCGCATAGCGCAGAAACGCGATGAAGCCACGGCAAAAGTCCGCATCTACATTGGCCAGCACAATATCGGGCTGGCACGTTTCGTTTAGATAGGTTTCGACTTTGAGCCGCAAGTCCCGTCTGCCTTTCAAAGTGGATGCAGAAAAACCGAATTTCTCCTGTTCATACTCTTTCAGGAAATCAATAAGGGTAATGCACGACCGCTTGACTTTGTTCCACTGGCGCACACCATGATTCTGCAAGGCTAAAATCCGTTCTGCCTTAATTTTCCCTGCCACTTGCATGGCGTGGGCATTCTGTTGCTTGTCAATCGGTGTCTGTTCCGGCACAAGGTACAATCCGAGGGATTCAACCTTGCGTACCCCTTTCACATAAACATCGAGATACAGGCTCATATTTCCATTGGCCAACTTGCGCTTTCTGATGCGCACAGGCTCTTTTACCTTTTGCACTTTCTTCGGTCGTGCCATGTTCTTTTCCCTTTCTTTTATTTGGTTTCAATAAGAGGATTTTCCTCTGTCTTACGAGGGCAAAATTAACAATTAAATCTGTTACGCGCAACAAATATGCAACAAAATATCGTTAAAACTATGGCATTTTATGCTATTTCGGCCAAAATAGGAAAATAATATAAATATCTAATATAAAGTATTTTACATTGATTTTCTTTCCTATTTTACTCCTTTGTTTTCGCTATTAGAACCCTATACTTCGT
>ULPB01016853.1_pt1 | contig 16840 bp, 20 predicted proteins | sample 1953131 | NCBI WGS metagenome assembly ULPB01 (sample SAMEA4835618, study PRJEB28245) | human gut metagenome | biome: gut microbiome; material: fecal sample | place: Denmark | collected 2008
TGCCGCTGAACATCGACGACCTCGCCAAGACCCAGTTTCAGAACCATTCAGAACGGGTATTCAAGAACGATGAATGGGGTATCTCGGACAGGCTCGTGAACTATCCTGCTGTATCTATCACATCGAATAAAATTACCTCGCTGACAAAAGACCTCTCGAAACGTGCTATCATCTGTCGAATTGGTGCTAAAATCGACAACGAGCGCGGTGCCAAGAACTCGAAGCGTGTGAATGAGAGTATGTCGGAGCTGACAACCGCGTTCTATGGCGAATATGTCCGCCGAATGCTTGTTTGCATCGATGAGATGACGACGGAAATGCGTGAAAATGCGAATGGCAAGGAATACTTCCCGGATATCTTCCACGCTTCGTCTAGTGTCATTGCAGATATCTTCGAGGCATGCGGAATCGATTTGCCGGACTATGTGCGTATCCTGTACTATAACGACTATATGGGTGATGAGAGCATTGGTCGTGCTGCAATTGAGAAAATCGAACTGGCATGGCAGGCTGACCCGAGCAAGTTCCGGGTCGATAAGAAGCAGAACAGGCTCATTTACTCCTATCCGCCGGATGGACCGTGGTACGAACTGAAATACATTGCAGATGAGCTGCCGAACTCCCTCGAAGCAGAGATTTCTGGCGGCAACCAGCTTATCATGAACTACGAGCAGGCACAGAAATTGTTCGGCATCAAGTTTCGGCGCTGGCTGGGCATCTTTAACCTCTAATATGCATGGCAGGTTCTTTTCGGAGCCTGCCTTCTTATTTCGCAAAAATAGTTGCCCATTTGTGCGAATTGCAGACAATCAGAAATAAAGCGTAAAGCAAAGGAGCTGAGTACCATCTCAAAATTTGCAAGCAAAAAGTTGATTGAGCGAAATTGCAATATCATGAAAGACTACGGCAACGGCTATTCCATTGAGGAGCTTGCCGCAAAATACAGGTTGAGCGTCCGTACATGCTATCGAGCGTTAGACGACGCGAAACAGGAGGCCAGAATTCAGTTGGCGCAGGTAGAGGATGCTAGAAAGGCCGAAATTCTTGCGGCATACAAGAACAGTGTCCCTCTCAAGGAAATGATTGCGAAATTTAACGTGGCAGAAGGATATTGCAGCATGGTTGCCAACGATGCGGGCCTGACTGAAAACCGTAGAAATGAGCGCATCAAAATTCGGCAAAAACCCCGCAATGAGAATATCTTTCGAGAATACGAGAGTGGCGTGCCGGTGCAGAAACTATCCGAAAAATATCAGCTCTCGGTTCCGGGCATTTACAAAGTGATTCAAAGAGTCAGAAAGCAGAAGGAGGCGATGGAGTTTTGCAATGGATTGTTAAGCAAACCAAATCGAAAGGATATGAGTTCACCTTCGATATCGTGAAAGGCAAGGCCGTTATCGGGCAGGCACACTATATTCCGAAAGTGCTGCGGCAAGGTTATGGCATCCGGCTGAATGATTCCAAGTTCCTGCTGCAATACATGCCAGCTGGTGACGCAAGGGCGTACATGCGCGGCATCAACACGAAAGATATTCTGAGACACCCTTTTGCTATCTGTGAGAACAACCGCACGGTAGGCGAGATTTCCGTCATCCATACAAAAACCGGATTCCTCCAAGGATACAATTCTATCACCATGCAGCTGTATGGCGAGGAATACCAGAGCTACAAAATTGGTTTTGGAAAAGAAGGAGTATGCTGCCCTGTATTCCTTTGCGGACAGCAAATCGCCCAAATCAATAAGAGCGCGGTGGTCAAGGATAATCTGGATGAATACCTGATTTACGCAGTGAATGAAAAGGCACTGATGCCGTCCGTCGTGTTCGCCATTTATATCGATGGGATATACTACGCAAACCGCGGCGTGTATACGAATGACGCGACAACTATTAAGTGCGAGTACTGCCTGAATGAGGATGTCCTGTCTCACTATGACCCGAACTTCATCAAGGGGTTGTAATTCCAACGCCTGGCATTCACAGACAATATCATGTTGCGAAACTGTGCGAATCGCAGACAATTAAGAACAGATGAAGTACAAAAGCTGAGGTTACACAATGAGCTACGAACCTATCATAACACCTGGTAATAACTTTTTTCTTGTCTCAACAGAATACAAAGAGAGCTGCTTCGCCTGGTGCCGCAAGCAAATTAGAGCGACACTGAGGACCTGTCAGGGACGAGTCATCATCATTGATGCAACGGGCGAGTACGCGGACTTGGCGCTTGAACATGACAGATTGATTCGAGAGAAAATTCCGTCCATTATTTATCGGTATAAGCTGGTGGACGGGAAACCGTATATTGCTCATGTCATTGAAGTTGATACGGAAGCAAATGAAGCACCGCACCTGATTGTATACGATATCAGCCGGACCATAATCACCAGCTGGAAGGTCGGCGTAGAGGCAATTGATAAAATCCTGCAATCCTATGCCGTGATGCGGGACAGTGAAATCGCGTGGTTGTATGTTCCGCTGGACTTATATACCAATGTCAAGCCCGAAAGCGAATCCTGGAACATTCTGGAACGAACCATCAAGGGCAATGAAGGAAAGCTCATGACAGTGCTAACGACTCGAAAATTCACCATCGGCATGGTTCAGCGCTGTTTGCATATGACAAAAAATAAACTTTTGGAGGATAGCAAATGACCAAGGAACAGCTGAGAATCGCATTGACGGCGAATGCCGTTACCAAACAGACCCGTAACCATTTTGGGTTCAGTGACCCGTGTGGGAAGACTCTGCAAGAGTACAACAAATCTTCAACGCTTTGCTGTGTGACGGCAGCGCAGAAAATGAACACGCCGGGTTTCGAGCGTGTCCTTGCTGCACAGATTTTCCCCTGCTTCACCATCGGCTGCTGGAACCAGACGAAGACGGTCTATGATTTTGACTACGAGTTCCAGAAAATTCTTATGGATACGGATGACATGGCGATTCATCAGGATATCCTGCAGCGGCTTCCGATTCGTGATTTCTTTATCCCGGTGTATGACAGCTACGACTACAACGGTATGTTCGTGCATGTGGAATTCGAAGAGAAAGAGAAGACCACTGCTTTCGGCATCGTTCTTGTCGGCCCGGCCAAAGGCAGCCATGATGATTTCACGTTCCTGACTCTGCCTGCCTGGGCCAAAGAAAACCAGAGTTTGACGGAAGCAACTCGGAGCACGAAAGAATACCTGGAAAAGGCAGCCGGGCAGCGGCAGGTAAATGGTATCAGCGTACCGGCTGTGATGGAAGCAGTTCCTTCGGTCTTTGACGGCGGCACACCTTATGTTCGCCTGGCAATCCTGTGTGCCTACTATCTTGCCAGTAAGAACCCTGATGTCCGCTTGGAAACTTCCAAGAAGCGTGACCGCCCGGTTTTTGTATTCCAGGGAAAAGCACAACGCATCAACATTAAACCGTATACCGTTGGTGAGAATGCGGCCAAAGAATACAAAAAGAATGGGGAAGGCAAAACTCCCCGCTGGCGGCATTACTGGTGCGGCAATGGCCGGGAACGCCGGGAATGCAAGTTTATTTACTGATGGCGGTGAGGGTGAATCATGGCTCCCCATACTTATCAGGACCCGATTGGGTTCTATGAATGGTTCGATGACCTTCCTTATGCTATCCAGGATAGTATTCTGAAACACCTGCCGCATATGGAAGGCGAGGAATGGCTCATTGTCATTATCCTTGCAGCTCTTCTTCTGATGATTCTGGTTTCAGCGTATCTGGGCTTTGCAAGACATAATGTCAAAAAAACGAGTGAACGACTCAACGCTTTGAAAGAGCTGAACAACACGACTGAATTCATGCCGGTCGAGGCGCAGTACCGCTACTATCTACGTTCTGATACGAAGCTGGAATACGAGGAGTTCTCGCTCCCGAAGTTCTTTCGCCGTGAAGTGAGGGAAAACTTCAAGCTGTACAATACCCTGCTTGGCAATGCTCGGGCAAACACGGTATTGTATGAAACATACGGCCGCGAAATCCAGGAACTCCCGGATTGGACAGAATCGGATGACGATTGCGGGCGGCATATCCCGTTCTTTCTCTACCACAACATCGAGAAAGAGTTGTACGATGAAACTGTCCTGGACTGCCCTGTAACGAACCCTGAGTTTGTCTGTACGAAAAGCTATCTGCCCAAAGATGCCAAAGAGCCGATTGAGACGGAAGAGACCTATACACTGGAGGAACTGGAAGAGTACATACGCCGCTTGAAGGTTGCAGCCGATGTCAAGAAGAACAGCCAGAACGCAGGCTGAAAAAAGTCAGCAGCCATAAGCAAGAGGCAGGGCCCTGTGTTTCATGGTTCCAGAACGTCTTCCCACCTTAATTTTACCAGTACTTTGATATTTTGTGGCCATTGACAAACGGCGCAAAAGGTGCTTGGGTTAAAAGCCCTTGCAAAAAAGTGCAATATCCATATAATAAGAAATCCAAAAGGGAGATACACATTATGAGTGAACAGAAAGAAAATGCTCAGCTCGAAGCTTATCGGAAGCTCGTTGAAGATTTCAAGCGCTTCGTCAGTTCTGAAATTCGGGCAGAAGAGAACAGCTACAGGATTGTGGACATGACTTCTGAAGATGCCGAAATCAATGACCCTAGTGTTCCGGTAACTCAGCTGGAAGACGATAAGGCAGAGAAGCTTGCCGGTATCTGCATGGACCTGTCCAATGCCACGCTGTGGCTCTACTACAACCGTGACAAATTTGCAAACGTCGAGTTCATGCCCCTGACTGATGAAACTCTGAAAGAATACCAGAAGCAGGCTCAGAATGCTCTGAATGAACCGAAGAGCCCTCTGTATCTGAAATCCTGGTATCAGCTCATTGAAATGTTGAGTCAGGAATGTATCCCGCAGCGCTATGAGGATGACGGTCAGCGATATACAGACGTCTATGTGAACGCCTATATGCTCATGTACCTGACCATGACCCGACTCAAGAATGGCGGCACCTTTACGCGCCTTGCAAACGGGCAGGGAAGCGATGCTGTGAAAATCACGACCATCGCAATGTACTACTTCTCCAGCCTTTTGACGGTTCTCTGCACTGAATATTAAGAACTTTTTCCCGTGTGAGCAGCGACGCTCATGCGGGAATTTTTTTGTAATTTTCTATTGTCAATCTGTGCGAATTGCGTACAATGAAAAATATAAACCAAAAATATATCTTATCGTTGTCCCGCATGAGTTGTTTGTGCGGGACTTTTTGTTTGCAGAAAGGAAATGCACTATGTACGGTTTATCAGAAGAAAGCTTAACGATTGTTGGTGTTATTTTGATTGTGGTTGGTGTCGCTATGATTGGTTGGGGATTTGAATGGAATCAGGACATTACCAATGATAAACGGGTCGGAACCGTTGTCAGAGACATTGGCGTTATGGTTTTGGCAACCGGCATCATATTTGTGATGCAGCGGGCAATAAACTAAATTGGGAAAATTATACGAAGGAAGCTGATGCCTGGATGGCAGAAAAGCAGAATCTAATTGCCAGAAAGACCGGAACACCGATTCCTGCCGCACAGCCGACTCAGGCAACACCCGCAGTACCTCCTCCCTTTGTCCCGACAACTCCCGCTAAGAGACACGAATATTATTGCTGCCTTGCCCGATGGGATGGGTCCTACATTGGCTATGAAACTTACAAGAGTGAGCAGGCAGCTCAGAATGCCCGAAAGCAGATTGCCCGGCGCGGTGAGACGGCAGTGTATGCCACAGTAGAGGAAGCCGAAGCGTGGGTCAAACAACAGAAGGCGGCAAGAACCAGGAGGTAATCATATGCGTACAGACAAAACAGCAAGCCACATTTGCTACGAGCTTGACCACGATGTGCAGGAATATGCGAAACGGCTTTTAGCCAAAAAAATTCTGCACGCGGTACGGCAGGACAATACTGCTTCATTGCCTGACGAAATGGCAAAAAAACTCTCCGAAACGGCAGTATTTCTGACCGAACGCCTCGCGCTTTTGTATGAGCTGAATTCTGGATTCCGAGGCATCCGATTCAGCACTTTCGGAGAACAACCTGCTGTTTACACTACCATGGTCCAGCACAATGCTCCGCTGTACGATGAGCTGATGCTTGGACGGGCCTATAACCTTGCCAATTACCTTGCTGCTGATAACGCGGATATCAAAGAATCTGCTTTGATGAAGCACAAGGTTTTGGCAGCAATTTATAGTGCCGCTGCACACATGAAAGGGCAGACTCCGGAGCGGAGAAAAATCTCGATTCAGAGCCAGATGTTTGTGTCTACGGCAGTTGAGTTGTTTGATGGTCTTTTGAGTACAGCAGTAGAGAAAAAGAACAGCGGCAATAAAACCGCCGCATGAGATAGAGAATAGGAGATTCGTATGATTCGATTCAGAAAAGATACCCCTCGCTACTGGTTTATCTGTTCGGGCAGAATGGTTATAGCCGAGGTGAAAGGCAGACGAATTATGCTGCACTGGCGGCTGCGCTGTTCTCGTTTTTTAGAGACTGCGCTCAAAAGTATCAGGACGTAACTATCCGGTTGCCATATGGTTTAGGCTGCGGACTTGCCGGAGGTGACTGGAATACGGTTCTGGACATCATCAGCGATGCAGCAAAAGCCTGGAATCTGAATGTTGAGATTTGGGAACTCCAACAGTAATAGCAGAAAGACCCTTACCGAAAATCGGTAGGGGTCTTTCTTTTCTGTAGGGATGCAAATATGTACAGATTGCAAACAAATGACACCTGCCGTTGCAGAAAAAGCACGATAGTGGGATAATATTAGTAAAGAAACAACAACATCATCAGTAAAGTAAGTGAAAAAGCCTATGACAAACGCAGAACTAAAAGCAATCGTCCAGCGCGAGGAATACGATTTCCTGCACACCAACAAGCACTTGGGGAGCAACATTTTATTCCTAACGCTTAGCGGCAGTCATGCCTACGGAACCAACGTCGAAGGCTCCGATATCGATATACGTGGCGTGGCAGGCTCACCCGAAATCTTAGGGTTTAACCGCTTCGAGCAGGCCATTGACAACCGGACAGATACAGTCATCTACGCTGTGAACAAGTTCGTCGGCTTGCTTGCGCAGGGTAATCCCAGCATTATCGAACTTCTTGGCAATGACCCGGAGCTATATGTGAACATGACGCCGGAAGGCCAAATGCTGCTTGACAATAGGGAACTGTTCTTGACTCGGCGCATTGCCTACAGCTATGGTGGCTTTGCGAACGACCAGCTCAGACGTTTGCAGATGGGACTCCTTCGTAATGGGGCCTCGCCGGAAGCATTCAAGAACAAATTCGAGAAGAGGAGTCTGGAACGGGCGATTGCTGGATGGGAAAAGGATAATATCTTTGAAATCACCATCAGTGAAGATGCGGATGAAGAAGGCAAACATCCGCTCCTGATTTCTGGCAGCTTGAACGATTATCCAGTCACCTCTCTAAAGTCGCTGCTAAAGAGTCTGACTACGACCATCGACCAGTATGAGCAGCCGCAGCATCCGAAAGCACAAAAAGATGCTGCCCACATCAACAAACACGCGATGCACATTGTGCGGTTGTACTACACGGCGTTCGATATTCTGGAAAAAGGCGAGATTATCACTCACCGAGACAAGGAGCGCGAGGAACTGTTGGCGATTCGCAACGGCAAGTACCTGCGTGAAGACGGGTCGTACGCACCCGAATTCTTTGAGTTTGTTGATGCGCTTGAAAAGAGATTTCAGGATGACGTGAGGAAAACCCCTCTTCCTGCTAAGCCTGACTTTGGAAAAATTGAGGAGCTTCTGGTGGAAATCAACAAGTCATATTTGCGGCGTATCGTGTAAAACGGAACACCAACGACAACAACCATCAAGGTTGTACAAGATTATGCGCTCATTCGCAAGTTGCGGGTTGGCGTTCTTTTTTTGCCCAAAAAACAAAAATAAACCATAGCAAGAGCCTTGCACATCTGTGCGAATCAGATATAATAACCCTAATAAGATAAGAATTGTGCCCTGGCGGCTTCTGAATTGGATGCTGCCGGGGCATTTTGTTTGTTAAGGAGAATTTGGCTATGACACTGAACGACTTGTCAAGCGAACAACAGGAATTCGTACATTTGGCATTGTCGGGAAAAAACGTATTGTGTGACGCCTGCATTGGCAGCGGAAAGACATCGACCATCAACGTGCTCTGTGATGCGTACCCTCCAGAACGGCGTATCCTGTACTTGACCTATAACCGATTACTCAAACTGGATGCCAAAGACAAAATCAAGAATGGCAATGTCCTGGTTCAGAACTATCATGGATTTGCAAGCCTGCTGCTGAACAAAAAGGGAATCCGGAATTGCGGACAAGGCGAACAGCTTGCCATGGTATTGGAAAAGAAAATTCCGATTCCGCCAATTGACACTCTTATCATTGACGAGTATCAGGATATCAATGACGAGATTGCAGAATTGCTCAAATATATCCGTTCTAAAAATCCGGGCCTTCAAATCGTCGCAGTGGGCGATATGAAGCAGAAAATCTACGATGATACAGCGCTGGATGTCTGGGAGTTCATGCAGGATTTTCTCGGCCGCCATGAACAGGTGGTTTTCACGAAATGCTTCCGTATTTCTCATGACTTGGCAGAACGGCTTGGCAATATCTGGGGTAAGACCATCAACGGCGTAAATAGCTCCTGTATCGTGGAACAGATGTCAGTCGATGAGGTGACGGAGTTTCTGAATAAACAAAACCCGAAAGATGTTTTGTGCCTGGGCGCTCGAATCGGAGCTATGACAAAGGTGCTCAATGACCTGGAAAATCGCCCCGGAAACCTCTATGACAAGCATCACGTCTATGCAAGTATCGCGGACAATGACGGGGATAAGGCGGTAGCACCCTCCTCAGATGTTGGTATCTTCACAACATTTGACGGCAGCAAAGGTATGGAGCGACCTATCTGTGTCGTGTTCGATTTCACTGAAGAATACTGGTCGTCCCGCACAAACAAGCCGATGTCACGATATGAGATTCTTCGGAATCTGTTTTGTGTCGCAGCAAGCCGAGGAAAGCAGCGGATTATCTTCGTGAACTATGACCATCCGTTGAGCGATAAATCCCTGATGACTCCGACTGGAATGAATTGCGTGTTCCGGCATCCGTTTTCGTTCTCAGAGATGTTCGACCACAAATTCATCGAAGATGTTGATGCTTGCTATAAGCTGCTGGAAGTCACACCGATTGAGCACAACGACAATACGACCATCGATGTGCAGGCAGCGGATGCCATGATTGATTTGTCTCCCTGCATCAGCATCTACATGCAGGCAGGATTCTTTAATTCCTACGATATAGATGACGCACTTGCGTATTACATGGACCTGCATAAAGACATGCAGTATTTGAAAATCAAGAAAGGCGCAACGGTCGAGGATAAGGTTCTGCTGCTCACGGCGCTTGAAACGAATCAGTGCCGGTATGTAAAACAGGTCAAGCCTCCTTTTGTGAACGCAAAAGCCAAAATGTCGCTCAGTATGCGGCTTGGCACCGTGTTCACTCCCGATGAGTATGTTCAGGCACGCGGAGATATCGACATTCATACTAATGACCATAAAGTGATTTATGCCTCGGGCCTTGCGGATGTCGTAAAGAACAGCACCGTCTACTGCATCAAGTTCATCAGCAGTCTGGCACACAAGCATTTTCTGCAGTGTGCGTGTTCCATGATGGCATTGGGGCTGCCATATGGCGTTGTCTGGAACGTGAAAAGTAACCTGATGTACAGCGTAAAAATCAAGGATAAGGACGCTCTGATTGACGCAATCCTCAAGTGCATCACGAAACGAGCTTACAACGGCGCAGATTATTACACTTGCCGAAAAGGCTTTGTACAGGATACGGCATCGATTATCGACCGCTGGACTGACGACGGATATGCGGAAGAACCCACCGCCATCACTTCCGGAGATGGTATCGCCATCATCAAGCAAGGAAGCCGTTATTTCGTGATGGATGGAGCACGCCGAAACACTCTGAACGATAATTTTGGGCTTGGTTTTGCCGATGTGAAAGACGCTTGTCTTGCTTATGCGAAGAGTTGCGAACTTCAAAAAACCGTGGACCATGATTCTCCTTATTCCGAAGTCGAGTTCTGGCTCGACCAGAACAAGGCGTTTGAGGAATACATGACTCAGGTAAGCCATGAAATCGAGCAGCACAAAGAAGGACCGTATGCAAAATACAAGTCTTTCGCTACGCCTGCTGTCCGAAAGATGCTGGCGGAAAAGGGACTGACCATCACGTTCCCGGAAAAAGCCCTCATCAAGGTTTGGAAGATGCGCCGCGCCGAAGATGCCATGTATCAGAAAATCGAAGAAGCAAAGAAGCAGAACAGCCCCAACGTACCTCTTGATGAGGCGTTCTTTGACTCTGAACTGGTGGATTCCGTCGAGGGAAATACCGAAAATACCAAGGCAAAAGCCAAACCCCAAAAGGAATCCACATTGCCGTTTTCCAAGTACGGTGCAGATGAAAAGAAGAGTTACCGTGTCGTGAAGAGTCCTGAACTTTCAAAGCCCAATCAGCCGCGCTATGTTGTGGTCGAGACGGCTACTGATAAGGTCCTGGACAATGCTAACGGATATGGCTACCTTTCCTATCAGGCTGCCTGGAAAGGCTATTCGTACAAGAGCAAGCATCATCTGGATGGGGCAAAGAAGCCTATGAGCAAGAGCGCAAAAGAGCGGGCTAAGAAAAAGGCAACTTTCTTCTCGACTGATTCGGAACAGCTTAGCTTCGGCTGATTCAGACGACAGAGCTAGGACTCATAACCTCAGCGGCAGGGATACCTTATCGCCGCTGGTGAGAGAAGGTGTTATGCACGGGCTCAGAACGTTGCGCATTGTTTCGATGCAGCCACGCCAACTCGACCAACACGAATATAATCACAAATCAGGGAATTTTTCTGAATATCAATAACAAATATCAAACACACGCCTACTTGGGCAGAAAGGAATCACAAATGGGACGCTATAATTTCAATCAGAGAACGCGGGATGGCTACGAAATCTCGCCCGAACAGGCAGCAAAATGGCTTGAGAGGAACGATAACAATCGGAACGTGAACGTCGCCAAAGTCAAAAAGATGGCGAAAGACATGAGAGAAGGACATTGGGATACTACGCATCAGGGTATTGCCATCGCCTCCGATGGCACGCTGGTTGACGGACAGCATCGGCTGCTCGCTATCGTCGAGTCCGGTGTGACCGTGCGTATGAACGTGACCTTTAATGCCGCCAAGTCTCAGCACATCGATTCCGGGAACATCCGCTCCATGGCGAATCGCGTGCAGATGTCCGAGTACGATATGAGCTGGACGAACAATACGATTCTCTCCGCAGCAAACCTCATCGGCCGCGTGTTCGCGGGCTCGAACCTCAGTCACGAGGAAGCTTTGAGCGAATGGCTGATGAAATACCGCACGCAAATCGAATCCGCCACCAAGTGCATCAAGAAGGCTACGCTGCCGGGACTCAATTCCGCAGGCACGACAGCGGCCATCATTGTGGCTGCCATGAACGATGTTCCCGCTATTTATATCGAGAAGTTCATGGACGTGTTCTATTCGGGGCTCACCAACAATGAAGCCGAACATTATGCTATCACGCTGCGGGACGAACTGCTGCGCGAAAATCGTGTCAAGCGCGGCACACAGTATGCAAGGTTTGCCTTTTTCCGTACTGCAAACCGACTGAACCAGTATTATAAGACTGCCACCGGGCAGCGCGTTGCTAAGTGCGTCAATAACGGTGACTTTCCATACAATGTCTACGATGCCAACGGCGGTATCGTAAAGCCCGAAACCAAGAAGACGAAGAAGGCGGTATAAACCTAAATTAAATCGGCTTGACTTTTTTGCGGCTGTACGAATGTTGCAAAGCTCAGATATAATCCCGGAATTCTGATAATACGCATGGAAAATTGTTGCAAGGAGGACGAAAACTATGAATGAATTCAAAGCAAGGAGCACGCTGGGAAGCGAGGCTGTCCCGGTTTTCGACGATGACGGTGAGCTCACGGAATGGCTGCACCGGGACAACTATACTGTCGAGGAATTGGAACTGATGAACTTTGTCGGCGATGAAAAGCCCGTCATCAAAAAGGACGGCGTGAAAATCATCCGGGATGGCACGGTCATTCGGAGGACCAACACTGAAACAAGAAAAACTGAATTTCTATTCATCCCGCGCATTGTCACCAGCGAACAGAAAACGGTGTGAGGTGCAACGTGGTCAAAATTTATGGGTCCAGTGACGACCTTGTCTGCCTGGATAATTCCAACTATGGAGTCGATGAAATTGGTTGCTTCGATGTCAAGGGAGTCAGGCTGTTCTTGGATGATGACACGATTTTGGTAGTGCGCTATACGAACGGTATCTGGCGCATCGAAATTGAACGCAAGGGCACGGCACCATATCAGCATGAGGTCTGTGCGGGCAATGATGAGGCCGATTACAGCGATATCTTTTGTACGGAATCCGACGTTATTGCGCACGAAATCATTCGATGAGGATTGGAGCAGCCATGGCAAAAACTCTTCTGACTCAAAAAATAGAATCAGCGCTAAAGGTTTGGCATCCTGCCAACTATGGTGGATACCGGGGTGATTCGTTCCGTCAAGGCTTCGACGCTCTGGAAGTACCTGTCGAGTGCGGTTCGATAAAATCCGGTCTTGTTGACTTCGTTCGGGTTCAAGAGTGCTTCACATCAGAAACAAAATGTGGGACCTGCAAACTCTCAATGTACAGGGATGAGGACAGAGACTTAGTTATGCCGTCCGTCCAGCAGTGGACGCAGGAAGTATCATGCCCTAAAGATATCGCCAACTGGAGTTTTCGTAATGAACCGTGTACGGAACGGTTCTGCAGGCTATATAAGACGAAACATACATACACCATTGACACCGTCATCACCTGCGTGGAAATTAAGGTTTCCGTGAGTGACTTTCACTCTGACCATGGCCACAACTTTGTGGGGCACTGTAACTACTATGCGATGCCGTTAGCGCTATACAAGAAGGTCAAAGATGAGATTCCTGATGGTATAGGAGTTCTGCTATATTACAACGGCGAAAATACCTGCGGGATTCGCAAGAAAATCGAATGCAAGCCCCGCCAACTCTCAGAGAAAACCCAGAAATGGCTCATCATATCAGTTGCTAAGCGACTGACAAAAATGAGCAAAGCATAAACAATTATTCTGCGAATATCACGATGCCATAAAGATATTCGCAGCGATAAAAGTTTTCTAAAAAAGGAGAGAGATATTAAGAATTGGGATATATCGGCCGTGACAAGTCGGTATAAAATGTTTTATAACTGCCCTTGCGGTGACATCTTTGCATCCGCAGCATAAAAGGAGAAATAAATGAAGAAGCTTTTGAAAATCATCATTTTCGCTATCCTGGTCGGATTTGGCGTTATCTGGTATTCAGAAAGCCAAAAGCGCCGGACCATGATTCCGCTCGAATTTCGAGGCGAGTGAAATGCGAAAAGACATCAAAATTGTGCTGGAAAGCATCTGGTATCTAATTCTGCCGGTGTTTATTTTTGTACTTAACATTAGATATTGGCATGGGTATCTAGCGAATCCTGGCTGGTCCTTGACTCATCCATCCTACATTGTTTTCGGATTTATTTTGAGCGCTGCACTGTGCTTTGAAATCGTATATATCGACATTAAGTTTGGCGAAAAATAGCGCTTGCCAAAATATACGAACGCAGTACAATATAAAATGTGAACAGATACTAAAAATCAGTAGGATTCACAATCTGTATTTTAAGCGGACTTATCCCATAGCGGGGTAGGTCCGCTTTTTTTGTTGAAAGGAGAAAAAGTATGAAACTCAAAAACAATCTATTCCGGAGCACGGCGGCAATCATCGCTACGCTCCTTGCACTCAGCTTCACCGGCTGCGGTCAGAATCCGATAATATCGGAAAGTCCATCCAGCACCGGGGTCGTCTCAGAAAGCACTGCAAGCAGTGAACAGACGGCTGGCGGTTCGGTGGACGTCAGCTTTACCATTCATTTTATAGACGTAGGGCAGGCGGATTCCGCTCTTGTTACCTGCGACGACCACTCAATGCTTATTGATGGCGGTAATGTAGATGATTCTAACCTCTTATATTCTGTTATGTTGCGTGAAACCGATGGGCACCTGGATTATGTCGTTGGGACTCACGCGCACGAAGACCACATCGGCGGCTTGTCCGGCGCCTTTGAGGCCGTCACTGCGGACATGACTCTATGCCCTGTGACAGAATACGACAGCAAAGCATTTCGGGACTTTGCAAGCTACGCGGAGCAAAAAGGCGGAGGCATCACGATACCGGATGTGGGTGAAACCTACACTCTGGGGGAAGCGGAATTCACGATAGTTGGTGTTAATTCTGTTCCCGATGACACGAACAATGCATCGATGGTTCTGCGCATCGTTTATGGGGATACTTCGTTCCTCTTTACCGGAGATGCGGAACAGGAAGCGGAAAACGTGATACTTGCATCGGGACAAGACATTCAGTCAACAGTTCTGAAAGTAGGGCATCATGGCTCAAGTACATCTACCTCAGAGGCTTTTCTGGATGCGGTAAATCCAACATATGCTGTGATTTCTTGTGGCACAGGGAACAGTTACGGTCATCCACATCAGGAAACACTCGACAAGTTGCAAAACAAAGGTGTCGAGGTTTATCGCACAGACCTGCTGGGTGATATTTACTGCACCTCGGATGGCAAAGAGGTAAGTTTCACTTCCGGTGAATATCATGATAAAAATCGGATTGAAGCCGGTAGTGCTGCAGATTCCAAGGATGAACAGGACAAAGCCTCACTTGTCATAGACGAGACATACGTTCTGAACACGAGCACTATGAAGTTTCACAAACCCGATTGCTCTGCAGTCGAATCGATGAGTCAAAAGAATCGAATCGACTATATGGGGCCCCGCGATGAGCTCATCCAGGAAGGGTATTCGGCGTGTGGGATTTGCAAACCATAAAAATTGCACCTGATTTACTCGACAAGCTGTGCGAACCGACTATAATAAAAATTGTACGATAGATAACATTCCATATCGAAAGGGTTTTATGCCTTTCGTACATTCACAATTTCGCTTAAAGGGCGGACTTCCTGTTTTTAGGGAGCCCGCCTTTTTTGTATGAACCAAAAGGAGCGTAATGTAATGTACTTGAACGCCATCGGTGATGTCGTTTCCGGCTGCGATTGGTCCTACAAGTCGCAGAAGAAATATCGTTTTGGTAATGTAATGAACAAAAACTGGCTGGAGAACATTTCCAACAGCGAGTTGTACATTGCAAGCTAAACCATATCACTTATACATTGCCACTGTTTTCCTACAGAAACGGTGGCTTTTTTAGAAAAGGAGACCACAAATGACTGAAACAAAAGACATGTTTGAACAAATCAGCGCCATCTTACCCGATAAGAAAGATAAGCCGTTTTCCTATGAGGAGCTTGCAGCAATGCTCAAAACTGACCCTGATGCCCTCAAAACCTTTGATGAGGTCTATAAGACACAGGTTCTTGAAAGCGGAGAGCTGCATGAAAATATGCTCCAGTGGGATACAGCTACAGTCAAAGCAATTCTCGACAAAAAGGTCTACTTCCCACCGGAACTCAATTCGCTCATTGACCGCATCGTCACAGAACTGGTGCTTGAAACGCGTCTGTACATCTACAACGCGGAACGCGGTGGCTATTATGTGACATACTCTGCCAACCGCGACTTTATGACAGAGGTTACAAACGAGGAGTTGAAACGCTACCCCGAAGAACTCCGTCCGCAGCTCACCGGAAAGTTGATGAAGATTGACATTTCTGAGCCGTCGTACAAGGAATTGCTTCAAAACTACGCAGGCTACAAGAATGCAAAGAACGACAGCACAAAAATGTTCTACTACAACATGTTCCGTCAAGGTCTTGACATCCTCGACCTTGATGACTTCACTTATCAGATGCTTGAGATGAACCCCAACTCTATGGGCTTCTGGTTTCCTCCTCTGGTAGAGGGATTGTACGGCAGCGCATTTTTCAAGGTTCCGGACACAAAAATTCTTCGCGTCCCTATCACCATGCTGCAGCTTACCCGCCTTGGTTTCGAGACGTTGAATCCCGTTACAAAGGAAATCGTGAACCGTTATTGTCAGAAAGTCTTCCATCTTGATGGATACGAAGACTATTTTATCAAAACGGGCACGTATTCTTCCAAATACGAATTCCGCAACGCTCATATCCATAACCCGAAGGAAATCAATGAGATGGGCGAGTATTTCTTGTTTTTGAATCATCTGACATGCTCGATGGCATCCCCTCTGAACAATCGCTGCTTCTACGGCGCGAACACCACGAACGAGTGGGTCGTCAGAGAATACATCAAGGACAAAGAAAATAACCCCACCATCTACAACGGTTTGCCGCTGCACACTGAATATCGCGTGTTTGTGGATTTTGATACAAAGGAAATCCTTGGCGCAAGTCCTTATTGGCGCAGCGATGTTATGAAGAACGAATTCAAAAAAGTCAGCAGCCCACAGGAACGCCATGATTATGTTGTCTACAAGATGCATGAAGACATTCTGAACCAGCGTTACCACGAAAGCGTTCAAACTGTTCTGGCTGAACTGAAGAAGGTTATTCCTCGCATTGAGTTGACAGGGCAGTGGAGCGTCGATGTAATGCGCAACGGCAATGATTACTACATCATTGATATGGCGCTTGCTGAGAACTCTGCTCTGAATGACTGCGTGCCGAGTAACCGCCTTCGTGCTTATCCGCAGCAGTGGCTGCCGGGTGA
>ULPB01040010.1_pt1 | contig 16598 bp, 11 predicted proteins | sample 1953131 | NCBI WGS metagenome assembly ULPB01 (sample SAMEA4835618, study PRJEB28245) | human gut metagenome | biome: gut microbiome; material: fecal sample | place: Denmark | collected 2008
TCTTTTCTGCAGCTTTACTTTTAACAATATCCTCATAAGATAAACTATATGAGCTTACTCGTTTGAATATTAATTCTTGAGTAGCAGTAGCAGGATACAGGTTTAAATCTTCTCTTATATCTACTGAGCCTTTCATACGTTGTCTAGAAGCATTTCTAAAATTAGAAAGAGAATATGTAGCAGAAGTAAGTATATAATAATGACCTTCAAATGTATCAGAATTTCCCCACTGAATCTGTAGGATTGGAGGAGCTGCTTGATAAGCATTGGATTTACTCCAGGATTCTAATAACCTACATTTAGTTAATACTTCAGCAGGATTATCCGGATCATCACAGTACCAAGATACATTGAATTGTACAATATCTTCTGAACCAGTATAATGATACATAGGAGTATTTCTACCCATAGACTTAATGGTAGCCCAAGTGGTTTCTCCTCTAAAATCAAAGCTCAGAGGTCTATTCTGTAAAACAATATATTGGTATGGGCTAACATTAGTATTATATATGATTACCTGATTCAGTTTTCTTACATCTTGGCTTACTCCATAAAGTTTATTGTTTTCTACTACAGTCCTACCTTGAGCAGGATCATCTTTGTCAATCCTAAGATTTCCATGCTGAAGTTGTAATCTCCTAATGCTTTGAAGAGAACTGTTAAGTACTGGGTTCTTAGAAGATCTTTCTCTTTCTCCCAAAGCTCCATTAGGATTAAACAATTTACCTCTAGGAGCAGTATCCTTAGGTAAACCTGAAGTTAATCGGTTAAGGTGTATCTTAGCTCTCCATAATTTATTCATGGGACCGGTAAGTACTCCAGCAGTATCTTGGGTAAGATTATTATATTTCTTAACAACCTTACCTGCTAGTTTTCCTAATATTCTTGCCATAATTTAAGGTATTAATCCAATTTGAGTAGCATAATTAACTCCTAAAGTTTCACCTGGAGCTACAGAACCAACAGGAGCTCCATCAATAGTAATGTTAACAGTACCATTAGGTTTATCATTCAATAAAGCTGCTCTGATAGCTCTTGCCATTTTCTCGGTCAAATATTCATCGCTAGTTAGAGTTTCCTTTGATAGATTAGAATCGGTGTTCTTGTTTAAGGAATCTATTAACCTGGGTAAGTAATCTGCTACAAGAGGTAATGCTATACCAATAGCCATCCCCCAAGGACCTCCCAAGAATCCAGCTACCCTACCAAGTAACCCTTTCATACCTAACCTAGCTACTGCCGGACCTGCAGGAGGTGTAGGTGGTTTAGTAGTACCTCCTCCAAGACCTCCCAATGTTGGGCCAGGTATTCCAAACTTCCTAATACGTTTACCATCAGGCCCATACCAACCTCCTCTGGGTCCAGCAGTCCAACCGAATGCCATTGCCTTTTGAAGGTAATATTGTTCTCTCATAATCTGAGTGATATGTATTAATCGGGTCTCCAATACTGCAGCTGCAGCTGCAGACTTACTAACTCCACTTGCTGTAGCCTGAGATTGAGTATTAGTTTGTTGCATATAAGTAGAAAGCATTCTACCAGTAGCAGCTAGATACCTATAGCCATTTACTACTAAAGCTGTAATTGAACCCCAAGCTAATGCTTTAACTACTATCTGACCTCCTATAGTACCAGCTATTCCTTGTACCCATTGGGATATCTTAGTGAATACAGTTAGTATGGGATTAAATACATCGGCTAAAGTTGAACCTATATTCACTACTAAGTTTTCAAAGTTAGACTTGAAAGCTTCAATGATACCTTGAGGAGTCTTTAATCTTTCCTCAGTAACCTGTTCTACTATGCCAGAGTTCTTATCGTATTGTTCTAAGATCTTAGTCATCTTATCAGAACCCGCCATCATATTTCTAATCTGATTAGAGATATCACGAGTACCTCGAACTCCGAAGATATTATAGAAAGCTTTAGTTCTTTCCAGAAGTGGTTTGTTCATAAGAGCTTCTCCAAACTTACGATATACCTTATCTAATCGAATAAGATTACCTTCAGCATCAAAGAAATCTTGTGGACTTAAACCTAAACTAGTTAATGCACTAAACCCTTTCTTTTTCTGGTCGGCTAAAGAAAGTTGCAAATAACGAATCATATTTGCTAATGCAGTACCAGCTGATGAACCCTGAATACCCATATCTCCCAATACACCAATAGCTGCAGCAGTCTGTCTTAAGTCATATCCTGCATTAGCCATATCAGCTCCAGCATAAGTAATAGCTTGAGCCAAATCGGTAAGAGACATATTAGCGTTAGTTACAGCCGTATATAAATCATCTGTAACCTTAGTAGCTTGTTGAGAAGGTATAACATACATTGACATGATATTAGTCATCAAGTCAGCTACACCTCCTTTACCTCCAAAGGGTTGACCAAGGATAGATGCTAACTTAGCAGCAGGCCCAGTCATATCTTTTATCTGTTCTACTGTATTACCTGCCATTGCTAAATATCTTTGACCGGAAGCAATATCTGCAGCAGTCAAGGGAGTAACTGCATTGACTGCTTGAGCTAATTGCATCATTTCTGTTTGTTGCTCAGCTGTAGCTCCTGCAATCTTTGAGGCCATAAATATGGTATCTTGGACCTTAGCAGAATATTGATAAGCTTCTGCCATGCCTCCAAGGAATCTCATACTGTTTTGTACAGCATTACCTGCACTCATCTGAATAGCCCTGTTCCAGTCATTCATATCATTCATCATATTGTTGAATGATTGTGAAATTTTACCGGTTTCAGAGCTAAACTTATCTCGGAGTACCATTGATACCCCGACTTCTACTAAACTTTTTGTATCTCCTATCATGTTGACATTTTCTTCTTCATTTGTTTATAATAATTCTCAGCTATGAGTAGGAATTTCTTTCTTTTACGAACGGGTAGACACAAAAAGGTGAGATAGTCTAAAACTATCTCAGCCCGAGTAATGTATATGTAATCTTCCTCTAAATTATATCTCCCGTCAAGTAGAAAAAATCAGGAGCAGCCATAATTGGGTAATCTATCATATCCCCAGTTTCTGGATTTTCGATTTGAGTATATCCATGGAAGATTGGGTCTACTGTATTTACCAAACGATGAATTTCTGCCATATCCCTTGATGAGAATAGAGAGAAGTTTTCTACTTTCTCAAATTTATCATCTACCTTTAACTTAAGATTACGAAGAAGAAGAGTAGAGTGTCGAGTAAGTTTACTTGGTGAAAGCTGAACCATCTGAGACTCTTTTTCTCCATTCATCAATTCGAATTGGATTACCTTACCTGAGTTCAATTCCTCTGTATATTGCATAAGAGTAAATCCATCTTCTCCTCTTCTTCCCAGGTAGTAAGGAATGGCATTGGGTTTTTCTTCCATTTCTTGTTCTATAGGAAGTACTGCATAATCGAAAAGAAATTCTCTCAAGTCCTGAGAATAAGTTACAGAATCTTTGTTATCCCATTTATAAGTAAATTCTACTTCTTCCCCCAATGAAAAGATTCGAGAATTAAATAGAATACAGTATCTATCCAGCAAAGGTAACTTAAGAGCATCCTCTATGGTTAATCTACCTGACTTAGTAGCATTCGTTTTAACTACTATTGCTGAAATATACTTGGTAAGATTCATAAGATTCTTTGAATCTACCGGGTTGGTGATAATTTCTTCATCTTCACCATTCTGCTCTCTGATTTCAAAAAGTCTACCAGAAGGAGCAGTGAATACTAAGGTTCTTAATGTCATATCCATTTTATCTAATTTTTAAAAGTTCATAATTTCATAGTAGCGGTAAGTATCAACAAGAAAGGGGTGAAACTCCTTATCTAGGAATCCCACCCCTCCACCTAAAACTCTAGTAAGAAAATGACTAAGAGAGTTAATACTTATCGCAAGTACCGACAGAAAATTCTATATTTTCTATGGTGTTTTCTGAAGCCATACGATCTAAGTCAAGGCCAGTTACTTTACAAGGCCAAACTTCTTCAAGCAGCCAAGTATTTAGGACAGATACTCCATCTTCTGCAAGTTCATTTACAATGGCAGTTTCCCAATATTCACTAGGAACTAACCCACCTCCAGCTATCATATCTTGGCAAGAATATAACCAATCTTGAAGCCAGGTATCTGAACCAGCAGTAGTTAAAAGTTTCTCTACTACCAGATTACCTACGGTAACTCTACCGGCAGTTTTTACATCTCTGTTTACATCACCATGAGCAACCTGGTCAATCTCAATATCTGGAAGTTGGCAAGTCTGGAATAGATATGTATTGATAGGATGTTTTGGGAAAGAGATGCTCCATAGGAATTTCTTTCTAGGATTCTTTACTTTTGCTCCCATGTTTTATGATTTTAATGTTATTCGTTTTCTGAAATGTTAACTGATTTAGAAGCTGCATCGATTACAATGTTAATTGTAATTTCTTGCATAGGAACAATATCTTTGTACTTCAGAATTACTTTATATTTACCCTGACGGACATCAGCTTCATTATTTACAGAGAGTTCTGAATAAGAGCCAGCATCCTGGTCACCCATCCATATATACTCTGACATAGCATTTTCATCTACCAGATTATCTAGGATTGGTTTTACCTCAAGATAAATATTCTTCCAAGTACCCCAGATATTGGGTTCTTCCAAATACTTATTCAATATAGGACGAAGAGTCTTCTTCAAGTACAAATTCAATCTTACAATTGAAAGGAATCTTTCTGAATCCTGTTTTACTTGAGAAGAGAAGCAATGCCATAACATGGTTTGTTTACCAGAAGACGGAGTATCTTTGATTACAATCATGTTGGCATACATCTGAGCCAATTCGTTTAGTTCATTATAACGAGAATCACTACCATAGTTAGGACTTACTGGGCCCTGACCATCATAGATTACTCCACGGTTCATACCGGCAAATGACTTCCAAGGTCCATAGTTAGAAGCAGAAGTATCACCCAAACCGAAGATGGTACCCAATACATCTGAATTAGTAAGTAACCCGAATTCATTGTAGTACTTGATACCACCTGCAAAATAGGCCGCATACTTAGAATTACCAATACTACCCAAACAGGTATTAATCCAAGTGATAATACTCTGCTTATTTCTAGGCTGAGTTCCCTCAGAATAATGGGTAGTATATTTAGGTACTTCGATGTAATAGGTATATTCTTGCAATTCAGCACACATATCTTTAGCAGCCTTATGTACTTTTAAAACATCTTGATCTGTTTTCAGATGTTGATGAATATGAGAACAAGCTAACTGATAAACATCTGTATAATCCTTTACCAAATCCAAAGAAGCAATCCATTCATCTGCAGTAGGGTCAGCACCAGCAGTACCCAGTGTACCATTGAACATAGTCTCAGTACTAGTGGCTTCTTTACCTCCAACTTGGATAGTTAGTGGATTCTCAGTTTGGTCAATTGAAGTCTGAAGCCAAGCTACCAGGTTTTCGAAAGACTTAATCTTATCGGTAGTGGTTACCATCTTAGGTTCCAGGTATGCAGAATTACTAGCAAAGTTGCTTAAAGCCAGGTAATCTACAGAAGTTTTATTCTGAGCATCCTTAGTTTTATAAGTAATTACCGGACCTGATTCCAGGATGGAACCATTGGCATCGTATATGTTATAGAAGATGGTATTCACTGATTTAGAAAAACCTACTTTAAAGGTTTCTCCAGAACCAATAGGATCACCATACCCTTTAGTTACCAAACCAAAGCTTACATTAGTACCTCCAGAAGTAAATTTCATTACTTCAGAAGCTTGAACTTCTCCAGGTATAGCAGAAGCTAATTCAATCTCATCTTCTTCTAATACTCTAGAGTCTTCTGCTTTAGTAATGGTACCCTTTTTAGCACCTGCTCCCAATACACGAATAATTCTTAGCTTAGAACCTCCTACTAAAGCTTTCTCTATGTTAGATACAGAACCATCAGGTACAATCTCTTTACCAAATATTCTTTGGAATTGAGAGAAAGAAGTGATTAATTCTGAAGGATCATCATAGGGACCTTTTTCAGTTCTAGCCAAGAAACATGATACTCCTAAAAGAGGAGTAGTCTGTTGAACATTGTTGTTCTCGAATTTAAAAACAACGCTTGGTGATTTTGACATATCCTTGTGTTTTATAGGTTATACATTAATTTAATTAATACCAGTAAGTATCGTTACCTTACTGGTATTATTAGAAAATTAATCTTCTTTATTCTTAAATAAACCTCCGATAGCCTTAATCACATCATAGAAACCACATCCTGATAAACCAGCAGCTAATCCATAAATTAATACCTGATAGAATGGGTAGTTTTCCAATAATGGTGTAAGTTGTAATCCCCAAGCTATAAGACATACAAGAATACCTACTAAGGCAGATATACCAATCTTAGCAAGTTTGTTGTCTTTGATAGCTGGGATTACCTTTAGTATCTGAGTAACCAAAGATGATACCAAAGTTACTATACCCGTAAAGGTACCCAGATTGATTACGAACTCTGAACCAGTTGAAGGTTCTACTTCTGCAGCAAACAATGACACTGGTAAAATGAGTGCCATCAGCATAAACACTAACTTTTTCATTTTAGTAAATTTTTGAGTTAAACATGTATATTGAGATTGAGCATCTCCTCGTCCTTTTGGTATTCTGGTCCTAGTAAAAGACTTATATCTTTTATAGGTATTAGATCCCCCATTTCTACCAGTTTTTCTGGTATAATACCATCCTTACATACATATTGGTATACCTTTTCCAATAATCCATGGGATTCATCTGGATGGTCATAGAAATTACCAATCTCTATAAACAGATTCCCAGTAGGAGCTATCCTACCTTTATCCCATTCTTCTAAATCATTGAAGTAAGGTCTTATATATCCCCTAGTGGGTAATGCTTCATGAAGAATAGAGTGAAGTAATCTCATATCATTCTGAGTAGTTGCTACCAGATGAATATCGATAGTGATATCCTTGGTTTCATACGGGAACTCTGACATCTGATAATTGCCTGCCTCTAATTTATCTCCAATGATATATTTCTCTACTCCAATATCTCCAGGATAATAAGCAGTGCTTTCTATAGTTATCCTTGGACAAGTTTTAGGACCTCTTACCTGGTTATTACCTATACCAAATAAGTAAATGAACTTATCTATTGCTTCCTTATCTTCTTGGAATCTCTTTTCATTCTCTTGTGATAAAGGTAAATAATCCTCAGGATTAAGTCCCATCTTCTTTTCTAAGAGAACATTCAATAAGCATATATAGAAGGTTCTCTCTACTATCTCTTGTGAATTTACCATAATTACCTCCTATCTTATTTTCATTACATAAGCCAATACATAATAAGGAGGTCTATTCTCATGAGGTCTACCTCCTCCGGTTACTTGAGTATTTGCTGAATAATTCGAGTTAGGCCTAGTATGATTAGGGAATGGTCTATTATCAGCATTGTCTCCCCATTTCTCCTCTTTAAATGTAATCTTATGACTATGAGGTGGTATCTGATCTAAAGTAAGAGTTACTAGGGCTTCTCCTCCCATGTTACCAATGGTATTATAATCCTGATTACTTGGATCATACCCTACTACAAATCTACCTCTTAAGTCTGGAACACTTATATAACCAGCTTCAGTAGAAGCAGTATTATACTTATCTCCAATAGCTTTATATAATTCTGGGTATTCTGCTATACTTACTTGACTTCCATCACAAAGTACATAACCTTCAGGAACTCCAGAACCAGACCATAATTGGATAAGACCAATATCCCCTCCAGCAGGGTTCTCTTTTTTACCCTGTCTACAAGTTACAACTACAGTTTTACCTGATTCATCCTGTATGAAAATTACTTGGCCAAGTTTATCATTATAAGTATTATCGTTTAAGCTCATGATAAGAGTTGTACCAGAGCCAGATACATCTCCCGAGTTTTCCCTAGTATAATTTACATTAACTGGATCACCAACTTTCTTTCCATTGATTACCATTTGTTTAGTAGATACAATAGTAACCTCTTTACTTTCTCCTGTAGGCTCAAAGTATAATTCAGTGGGTGAAACTCTGAAAGTGTATTCATAATTGCCTTCTCCTTTCTTGTGGATAAGCTTTACTTCTTTAGTTGACCCATCTACAGCTTCTACTGTTAAGATCTGAACTATATCTTTGTCCGTAGCATTCTTTTCTTCTGGTGTTACCGTTATAACAGTCCTACCTGAACCTTGATTCTTGCTTATAGTGAATCCCATTATCTTCTATATTTCCTTATTTCTTTACGAAGTTCTCTTACTATAGTTTCCTTCAGAACCTTCTTACCACCAACTTGTTCAAAAGCTGGTGCCCATAGAGGTCTTGGAGGTAAATTACCACCTCTAGAACCATACTCTAACATGATAGCTACTTGGTTCAATGTTCTTTTACTAGTCCTATCACCCTTTCTGGTTTTCTTAAGGTTAGTAGGTATACCTACGTAAGTTCGATTCTTCTGTTTTACTATTTGTACTGATCTCAAATACTGACCCGTATAATTCAAAAGGGTATGCTCTCCATATCGTTTAATAGTATTAGCAGAGTGAGGATCCCAATGGGTTCCTCTTGGGGGAGTACCTGTTCTTAGGCATTTTTTCACAAGTCTGAGAAGTTGATTGCCGAATTTCTCAGTAGCTCTATCATAAGCATTCCTCATGATAGAAGGAGTTTCTGCAATTAACCTCTCAGCTCTAGCCTGTTCTTTTGGGTCAGTATATATCTGTAAGTCTCCCAAGGGAGTACTTATAGTTATGTTTACTGACTTACTTGCCATCTGGATTTTCCTTCGGTTTATTCAAGCCAAGTGAATCCATCATAAGGTTTATGGCTTGCTGTTGTGATTGTAATACTGATACTACATCTTTCCTGAATGAAGCGAATTCTTCATTGAATTGACTACCATTAGTGGGCTCCTTGTTTTCAAACATAGCAAGGATATTATCGCATCCCTTTATTATGTTCTCGTATTTACCTACATTATTAATAATACCAAGAGCCTGTGACCTTTGCAATGATACTTCGTTTACAATATTACTTCCAATTAAAGTGTAGTACACATTGTTATAAATACCCTCATTCCCATCCGAAGGTAAATATACGGTTACTGTACCAATGGAATCTTGAAGAACAATTTCTATAAGATTAGAAAAGCCATCACCATTTTCATTAGCTCTGGGTTTACTTTCTCCTACCTTTACTACTTTAGCTCGGTCAAAGATTGGGTACATTGATCTTCTGTCTCTTTCTAGAGTAAAGACTGAATCTCCTCTTTGTAATGATTTAAATTTCATTTCTTCCATACTGCATTATTTTTATTGATTAGACTTAATCCCATTTGAACCATACTGGGATTCTGTTTCATAAATTCTACTAGGTTCAAGAAATTATAGTATCCATAGATATCTATCAGTCTTTGTGCTTCATCAGCTACTCTCTTTGCTACCTCTAAATTAGGAGCCGGTAGTTGCATTTGGAGAGTAAAGGTTTGTAGTTTATTATCCTCTTCCATGTTTCTTACTAGATTAAAACGAAAAAAGGGAAATACCCGCTACAGGTACCTCCCTTTTCCCTAATCAACTTTAATAGAAATTATGCAGTTTTATTACCTAAAGCCTGTACTACCGAGTTAATAATGTTCTGATCTCTTTGAGCATCAACTACTCGATTCAGTCTAGCAATTTCTTGGTCTTTTGCAGTGTTCTCAATCAGACACTTAATCTCTTGCTGGCCTTTCATTACCTCGCAATGATTACGTTCTGCCTGAAGAGCTAATCTGTTTTCGGATTCTCTAACTAAGCTCTTAATTTCACAGCAGCAATTTGACTGTTGATGTTCCATCTGGCAAAGACGATCCATAACCCGATTGAACCCTGCTCCCATTTGATCACGAGAATCCCGGATATCAGAATTAGTCTTATAACCAAGATCACAAAGGCCACGTTCAGTAGCAAAGCGATTGTTAAGTACTTCTTTACCTACACCCTCTACTTGTCTAGAAACTCCTGCAACTTCAGAAGTAACTCCACGAGCAGCATCAGATATGTCTTTGTAAATACCAGCTTTTGCTTCCTGAACAGTAGATTCCACTTTTTTGGATATCAGCTTTTGTGTCATTGATTCTGTCCCACACAGAAACTGCAGCAGCACCAAAACCACCACACCTACTAAAGCTCCACCGACAGCACCCCAACCGGAGCCCCATCCTCGATTATTACAACATTTATCACTATAACGATTACGATCCGCAACCACTACAGTACCTTCACCAGATTTAACTTCCATAATGATTTAGTTTTAAAGTTAATAATTAAATTTATCTATCAATAAATGTACTAGTGTTGTGTTTAGGATTAAATTGTCTAGGTGGGCCAAAAAACATCCCAATGATGGGTATTATTCCCCTCTTCAATACTAAAGTTACCAATTAATAACCATAAACCTCTTACAGAATTATAGGCCAATACATAAACATTATCTCCAACCCCTATATCCTTAGTAGTACTTTGAGTAGAATTCACAGTTGTTTTACCTTCTACTGAGTCTACTATAATACCCTCACGTATTAAGCTCATATCATACATAAAGTCAGAAGTATTAGGTATATTAGCCTTATCAAATAATCCCCACGTATCTTGATCATTACCATTTGAAATATTTAAACTTAATTCTAATCTGAATTTATTTATTTTTTTTTCTTGAAGAACTCTGAAAATTACTGTTTTTCCAGATGGCTTCTGTCTAAGAGTATCGGCTGCTGTTCTTTCGGTAGATCCATTTTCAGTTATATTTGCTGCAAACCTAAATGGGGATTGAGAATCCTGTGTTAATACTATACCCATAGATTGAGTTTCTATCTCCGAATTGACCATTTCTATAGCGTCTGCAGATAAGGGACTACCATTGTAAGTAGAGATAAGATTAAATACATGTTTATTTGCCAATCCATTTGAAGGAGCTGAGAAGGTGAAATCGGTGTAATGCCCATTACCATCTGAGTCAGTAATATAAAACTCATAAGTTGAAGCACTCTGTTGTACAGTTTGTACTAACTCTCTATCTAAGCCATTAGGTTGATTAGCTCTGATTGTAAGAGTTCTGCTTGCAGGCTTTGAATGCTCAGGTATGGTAATAGTTACTTTAAAGTAATAACCACTCACATTAGTAATAGTTTCGGTTACTCCGGGGGGCAAAATAAGAGTAGGTTTAATAGCTTCGGTAGAACTTAAAGAACCGTTAACATATCTAGACCTATAACTTTTTATATAAAAAGAAATATTACCTCCTTTACCTTCAACAGTACCAATGGATAAAGTACTAGTTTTATACCCACTATTCTGTTGGGTACTGTGTTCAAATACCATACCACTACTGGGATAAGTTACCTCAGCCGAATTCTGTGTAATGGTTAAATATACAGGAGTTGCCGTATCATAAGTAAACTTAATCTTAAAAGTTCTAGGTGATGAGTTAGGGTTTGGTGCTACACTAATACTACATCCACTAGAACTTTTACCAGAGATGGTAATATCAGATGAAGTTCCCTCAACTACTTCAGCTGAAGTATAAGTAGTTCTAATGTTTTCTACATAAGTTCCATTTATATATTTATCATAATTAGCATTTACTGTCAACCTAAAGCTTGAACCAGTTCCAGGTACATTTTTAGTAGTTGGGTCTATAGATAGGTGATCTACATAGGTTACTTGACCTCCTTCCTGAGAAATTGAGATAGTCTGGTCTGTAGCAGTTGGGAAATCGAAAGTAACCGTAAAATTTCTAGCAGAACCACTATTACTTGGGATAGAAATACTATTACCACTAATAGAAGCCGGACTAGAAACTCTTACAGTAGCAGTTTCTGATTCTGTATAACTACTACCTTGACCATTCCAAGTATAAGTTCTACTTGCACTCTTAGCAGTTACATTAGATTGACCTCCACTGTAACTGAAAGAAGTTTTATCTACTCTACAGTTATAACTCCATGAAGAATAAACTTTTCTACCTGCTGCCTGGGTAAATGTTGCCTGTATGGTTTTACCCGAATACTTCTGAGTCCAAGTTACAGTGATTGATTTACTATTAGTAGATGTATTGTTGGGTACTATTCTACCTTTATTACCGTCGTAATCTGTAGTATACCAAGAACCTTCCGAAGTTTTAGTGACATAATTCTCCAAACTTTGAGAGATAGTAGTATTAACACCGTTTACTTGCTTAACTCGATTAGAAGCATATGAACCAAAGGGGTATGTACCTCCAGTAGCTGGAGCATTAAAAGAAGGATTACCATTCGGATACCACTGGAATGTATAAATCCATTGCTCGGCATTGATATCCTCTAACTTGACACATTCATTGTTACCATAGCTAGCAGCATTACTAATTACAATAACCTTGTCAACATTGGAGTCCTTACCATTATTGAGTGCTAACAACTCAGCCTTGGTAGGGCACTCATTAGAGGTCTTACCAAGGCCGGTCTTATTCAGAATAGCACTCCAAGTTGCTATTTCTGCCATATTACTTATTGTTTAATTGTTTCTTAAAGTCTTCGAATTCTTTTCTCAATAACTTAACTCCCTCAAGAGCCATGACACTGAGCATTTCATACTCTACCACTTTTACTTTTACATATTCCTGACCATCTTCTCCGACGAAAGTTTCGAATCTAGATTGGTTAGGTACTTGAGAAGCAAGTATAGTATTCTCTGATACCAACAGAGGTTCAATTTCCTCTAAGCTCTGAGCAATAGTTCCCACTTGGTATTTACCATTCATCTTGAAGTGAACTGTAGGTATATTGCAGATTTGGTCCAGAGTATGGTTCAAATTCTCTACTTGAGATTTTAATCTACCATCTGATTCCTTCCAGAAACCAGAAGCTGCAGTAGTTTTAGCAAATACTACTTGGTCTGTAGTAGCCAATCCTAATTGAGCTCTAGTTACATTATGAGGATTATCTCTTCTGTTTGCATGGGTATTTAAGTCGGTCTGAGCTTTTGTACCTGCGGCCTTAGCATCTGCAATAGCAGTAGCTTGAGCAGTAGATACTGGCATATCTGCTGGAGCTAAGTTCTGTACATTACCTAAACCTACTTGAGCTTTGGTTACACTATGAGGATTACTCTTATTGCCAATATGAGCATCCAAGCTTTCCTTGATTACTTTATCAGAATCTTGGATTAATTTCTCTAATGCCGATTTAGCAGCATCAGTATAAGCCTTAGCTTCGTTCAGGGCATTGGTAATATCCCCATTCAGACCAGAATTAAGTTTGTTGAACATATCTGCGGATATAGTACCGGCTTGTTCTGCACTTGCTGAAGGAAGAGTAATGGTCCAAGATATCTTCTTATACTCGGGTAATACCTCTTCTCCCACAGGAGTACGATTGTAGTTCTCTATTTTTAGTTTAACTACATTCTTATCTTTTAATGAGGGCTCTTCTTCAAAACCCTGAACATTAGATATAATCCCCCAGGGTATACTATCAAACAGTTTCTTATCTGCTGCAGTTTGTACACCTGCTAAATCTTTAGTAGCAGCAGGTATAGGTTCGTTATAAGAATTTATACTTACAGGGTCATTGAAGTTTGAACAATCAAAGTTTAATCTAACCTCGTGGGCATTTCTAGTCCAAGCTCCATTATCCTTGATATGAGAATAGAACCTCAAGTTATCTACCAAAGCTTTTCTCCAGTTAGATAAATATTTACCTTTACCTCCATCATAAGCAGTACCAGTAACTTCTCCAAGTATCAAAGAAGAAGTATTACTATCTACAAACTGAGTACCTGACCAACGGAATTGATAAGAGGGTTCATCCTGGGTAATATTCAAATATATCTTACCTGATTCTCCAGTAATAGGATTAGCATGATCTGGGTCAGAATATAATTTAATATTGCTCAGCTTTCCAGTTTCACTGATATCATAAGTAGCATAAGCTTCGATAACATCATCAACATAAGAAGGCAATTGACTAGAGGGTACTAAGCCATTACCATCCAAAGAAGCAAATCCATTAGCCTTACCCTTAGTTGCTACGAAATCATCATGCTTCTTTTCTAAGTTATTGATATTAGTTTGTAACTTATTCTCAAGAGCAGTATCTGCAGCAGCTCTGGCTTCTTCTTCTTCCTGAATCTTTTGCATCTGAATCTGGTCGTATTCAGCACGAGCATCTGCCTCTTCCTTGATAGCCTGAGTAAATTTGGTGTCTAATGCCTGGTCAGCTGCTTTTCTATCCTCGATTTCTTGAGTAAGAGAAGCTTCGGAAGAATTCTTCAAGGCTTCAATTGCATCTTTTCTATCTTGGATTTCCTTAATAATCTGGTTGGGTAAAGTTTCATCCAACTTAACCTTATCAGCAGCAGACATAGTACCAGCTTTAGTAGTTGAGGCTACTGGTAAATTAAAAGTGGTATTATCATCTTTATATATACCTTCGTTTACAGTTTTTCGGTTTACTGATACTGTAACTTTATTAGCATCTGAAGTTGCTCCTTCTCCAACTACTACAGTCTGAGGAATAGAGTTAAATAACTTCTTATCTGCTGCAGTTTGTACACCGGCTTTCTCAGCAGTAGAAGCGGGGATATCTACAGTGAAATTATTAGATTTCTGTATACCTTCATCGGAGTTATATGTACTTCTACTTATGTTAGTAGTAACCACACTAGCCTTAGGTGTATAATTAGCTCCCGTGATATAATCATTAGGCATAGAATTCCCTCTCTTCTTATCAGCTGCTGACTGAAGACCGGCTTTAGCATCTGTAGAAGCAGGGATAGCAAACTTACGAGGCATAGGTTCTCCATAGAGATTACCTTCTCCTTTTACAGAACTCTTAAAGTTTACTTCAGCAGAAGTACCATTGATAACCAAGTTCGGATCAATTTCCGTAACCATAGTTAAGGGTAAAGCATTTGAAGTAGCTTCTTCTTTCTGAAGACGTTCATCTAAGCCGTTAGTGATACCATTAAATTTATTCTCAAGAGCGGTATCAGCTGCTTTTCTATCCTCGATTTCTTTATCGATACGTTTACCCAGAGCATTATCAGCAGCAATTCTTGCAGCTTCTTCAGCATCAATATTATCCTGGAGAACTTTATCGGCAGCAATACGCTCATTACGTTCTGTAGTAAGGTCCTGAGTATTCTTGTCTACTTTAGCTTCAATACGAATATCCTCAGCCTTTCTAGCCTCAATTTCCGTATTCAATAGTTCCTTGATTTCAAGATAACCAGTATTCTGATTACTTTGTAATCCCTGAATTAATTCTAGGTTACGTTGAATATTAGCAGTATTCTTAGCAATTAATTCATCCTGAGCCTGAGCCTTTGTTAATAATTCAGAACGAGTTTCTGTTACGAAAGTTCTCAGTTCACTTACTGTAGCATTAAGAGTAGTACTTAATTCAGTAAACTTCTGAGTAACTTGTTCATCAGCTGCAGTTCTATCGGAGATTTCCTTATCTATAATACCTTTAAGTTCAGTCAGCTTATTAGTAATTGTAGTTGCAAAGTTAGGATCATCTCCCAATGCTTTTGCAATCTCTTCTAGTGTATCTAATACTCCAGGAGCAGAACCAATAACCTTTTGGATTGCAGCTTCTACTTGTTCGGCATTCTGATAATTGGAATCATTTTCCAACTGAGATACCTTAGTAATGTAGTTAGCAAATTCCTGGATATTATCTAACTTAGCTTTTAATAAGTCGGTAAAGTCATTTGAAGAAAGCTCTTTGCCATCTACTTTATCAACCTTTCGGTCATTCAAGTTTTCAACAGCCTGAACTCTATCTGATACTTCCTGAGTAATCTTATTCTCTAACAGAGTGTCTGCCTGAGTACGATTAAGGGTTTCGGTATCAATATTATTCTGAAGCTTGGTATCTTCTTGTAGTCTACTTTGAGCCTCATCATTGATATCTTTAGATATAGCTACCAAATCATCTTTGTGATTTTCCATAGCTGTAGTCAGAGAATCCTTAAGAACTTGTTCAGCAGCCTTAGCTCTTTCTACTTCGGTTTGAATAGCAGTAGTGTTATTAGTTACTTTCTCCCTGAGCTCATCTAAAGAACCGGTTACTCCACTATTGAGGCTATCTATTCTGGTGCTTAAAGCATCATCACCTGCCTTACGATCTTTTATCTCTTGGTCTATACGAGCATTAATCTTTTCATCTTCATTTGCCCGAGCAGCAGATTCTGTATTGATTAAACCAGTGAACTTGTTATCCAACAAGGTATCTGCAGCAGTTCTATCAGAAATCTCTTTATCGATATTCTGTTGTAAAACTGTATCTCCGGCTTCTCTCTTTGATACCTCGGTATTCAAATCGATATTTACCTTATCTACCTGAGATTTCAGATTAGTATCGGCATTGGCTCTTGCTTCGGCTTCAGAATTGATCATGCCTTTTAATTCAGCATAATCCTCAGCTTCTTTAGTAATCTGATCATTTAATCTGTCAGTATTACGTTGGATATTTGCCTTGTTAGCATTTACCTCCGTCTGTAAAGCATCTATCTTAGCCTGGAGACTGTTCGATGCGGTAAAGCCCCGCTTTGATCT
>ULPB01013626.1_pt1 | contig 15687 bp, 10 predicted proteins | sample 1953131 | NCBI WGS metagenome assembly ULPB01 (sample SAMEA4835618, study PRJEB28245) | human gut metagenome | biome: gut microbiome; material: fecal sample | place: Denmark | collected 2008
TTACCTATAGCAGACCATCTTGTATTCAAGGGCGGAACATCTCTTAGTAAGGTATGGAAAGTGATACGACGTTTTTCCGAAGACATAGACTTGGCCATTGACCCGTCCATTTGGGGATTTGAGGGAGATTTGACGAAAAAGCAAATCAAACGGCTACGTAAGGCTTCTTCCATCTTTGTGCGTGACGAACTTTGCCAGTCATTACAAAGGGCGGTTACTGAAACAGGTATGGAGAAATGGCTGTTAGTGGAAGCTGACCCTGACGGTGAAGGTGATGGGACATACCCGGAGCCAAGAGTGATACACATTCGTTACAGGTCTCTTTTCGATGAAGATTTACCTTATTTGCATTCAGAGGTAAAACTGGAGGTTGGTGCTCGTTCCTTGCTCGAACCCACAGCAGAAGCAACGGTAACAAGCATTGTAGAAGACGCATTACCTATTAGCACGATAGTTAAGCAGGTTGTGATACCCACAGCCTTGGCAGAGAAAACATTCTTAGAAAAGGCATTTTTGTTGCATGAACTTTTTTCATCTCAAACTTCAAGAGAAGCCAATCGCAAATCCCGCCATCTGTATGACTTGGCACAAATGATGAGCACTGACATTGCGACACGGGCGATTGCCAACGATGAACTTTGGAATACAATCCACCATCATCGTGAATTATTCACAAGCATGAGTGGGGTGGATTATACTCCCGACATTCGCAAACGCATAAGGTTGCTACCTCCCGATGATGTTATGGACGATTGGTACAACGATTACAAGGACATGCAATCGTCTATGATATATGGAGAGAAACCATCGTTCGAAGAATTGATAGAAAAAATGAGAGAATTAGAAAATCTATTTCATAATACTAAACACTAAAAATATTGATAAAATGAGATATTGTTTTTCTGGTCACGAATCATTTCCTTGTAAGTCTATGTGGCTAAAGAAGGGATATGATTATTTGGTTGACCGTAATAGATTTACAGACCCTGATGCTGTCGTAAAACTCGGTGTCGGCAAAAACATGGTTCAATCAATTAGATTTTGGCTGAGGGCATTTGGTCTTTTGAATGATGACGAGGCAACGGAGATTGCTCATTATCTCTTTGATGATAGAGATGGAAGAGATCCTTATGCCGAAGATAACGCCACCCTATGGATTCTTCACTATATGTTAGTAGTGACAGCGGTTTCAAGTATTTATCGTCTGTTTTTTGTTGACTTGCAACGTGAGAAGAAAGAGTTTGATAAAGAACAAGTTCTTTCATTTATCAAAAGAAAGTGCAATGTACCTGAACAAAAAAACGTGTTTAATGAAAATACTGTAAAGAAGGACATAAGAGTGCTTTTGCAGAACTATCTTGCACCGACAAGTCCGAAAGGATACGAAGAATATGCGAGTATTTTGTTAGAATTAGGTCTTCTCCGTGAGAACGAAGGAAAGTATTCATTCAATGAAATTTCTATAGAGCAAGTTAATCCTTTGATTATTCTATTTGCATTGGTTCATATAGCCGGAGAGGACAAAACAGTTTCTTTTGATAAGTTACAAGAACTATCATTGATATTCTGCATTCCCACTTCTTCTTTCTTGATGGTAGTACGCTCGCTAAGTGAACAATACCCCAAAGAAATTAGCTACACAGATAATAGCGGAATTAGAAATGTACAATTTCTCCAGAAATTAAATATACTTGAAGTGCTGAATAGATATTATAACAACGATGAAATTTAATTTATCTATAAACATAAGCCAAGGCGTGAGCGATAATTTCAATTACATCGTTACGCCCAATGCACAAAAGGTGTATGGCAATATAGTCGATAGCTTCCAATCAGGAATTCACTCATTCTTGATAATTGGAACATACGGAACAGGAAAATCTAGTTTCCTAATGGCTTTAGAACAAGACCTACTCAACAATAAATCAAAATTGGTATCGGAAAGAAGCGTTTTTGCAGATGCCAAGAGTTTTGAGTTTATGAATATCGTAGGAGACTATTCATCTCTTTCGACGTTGTTATCAAAGGAGCTGTCAATTGCTCCTTCCGATGATAGCAAAAACGTTTTTAGTACACTGACAAGGTATTTGATAAAATTAAAGGATCAGAATAAATTCTTGTTTATTTTCATTGATGAATTTGGCAAGATACTTGAACATGCAGCCAACAATAATCCAGAAAAAGAACTATATTTTTTACAGACATTAGCAGAGTTTGTTAATGTTTCATCTCGAAATGTAATACTTATTACCACACTTCACCAAAATTTTGGATCCTATGCTCACAAACTTACAGAAACTCAAAGAAATGAGTGGTTAAAGGTAAAGGGGCGTTTTAAAGAATTGGTTTTCGCAGAGCCAGTAGAACAACTATTGTTTTTGGCAGCCGAAAGTCTAACCAAATCAAAGACAATGACAGATAATGCCAAAGAGAATTTCCTTGAAATATTTTCGTTGGCAAAGAAAAATAAAATCATATCAGAGTCGCTGACAGTCAGAACGTCTAAGATGCTATATCCATTGGATGCGGTAGCTGCTTCATGCTTGACACTGGCTATTCAACGGTATGGGCAGAATGAGAGAACACTATTTTCTTTCTTGCATGACACTGCATCCAACTCAATAAACAGTTTTCTCCCAAATGACACAACGACTTATAACTTGGCTGTTGTCTATGATTATGTCATATATAACTTCTACACAGCTTTGGCGGAAACAAATCTTGACTCTACCAACTGGCGTGCTATTCGTGTTGCCATAGAACGAGTAGAAAGCGGAATCATTAATAAGAACAACATCGATGATGCACTTAAAATTGTTAAGTCTATCGGTTTGCTTAACTTGTTCTATAATGGTGTGGTCGTTGATTTAGCATTCTTGGAGACTTACGCTTTAAAGGCATTGGGCATAAAGAATCCAAGAGGTATTATTGAGAAATTGACCGCGAACAAGATTATTCGTTTTGCTGCATATAAATCTCAATTCATTTTATTTGAGGGTACAGATATAAATATTGAAGATGAACTATATAAGGCAGCTACAATTGTACCTGTACCAAAGTTGGTCGCAGCAGAAATTGCTCCTTATGTAAAGAAAACCGTTGTCGTAGCATCTGCCTCATACTATAGGACTGGAACTCCTCGTTATTTCCAGTATGTAGTTTCTAATGAACCATATGATGTAGAACCAACAGGTGACGATGATGGCTTTATAAACCTGATTTTCCCTTTAGAGGATATTAAAGATTGCATATTGAAGTTGTCTGCGAGTTCAGGCAAAGCCATAGTCTATGCCTACTTTAATGATACAGAAAAAATTGTCAGACACCTATATGAAATAAAGAAGCTGCAATATCTCCTTGATAATGTGGTGTTGGAAGACCGAATCGCAAAAGGAGAGATACTTAAGCAACAGTCCTTTGAGGCGCAATTACTTAATGAAGCTATTAATAGTTGCGTTGAAATGCCCAATGGTCAGGTTGAATGGTTTTTCAATGGAGAACAACAGATAATAAAGAGTCGAAAAGATTTCAATAAACTTCTGTCTACTGTTTGCGATGTAGTATATAATGAAACACCTATCATCAGAAATGAATTATTTAACAAGCAGAAAATAAGCTCGGCAATTTCTTTGGCAAGAGTGAACCTGTTAGATGCAATGATTGAGCATTGGCAAGAAGAAGATTTTGGATTTTCTCCAACCCAATATCCGCCTGAGCGTACTATATACAATACATTGTTTAAGAGTTCCGGAATCCATCGCCAAAACGAAGATGGATTGTGGATCTTAGGAGAGCCAATTACTCCAAATCTTCAATCGCTATGGACTGTTTGCTCTGATTTTTTAGCAAAAAGTACAGAGAAAGCCTTTAAACTGTCAGATTTAGTAAAGACATTAAAAATGCGTCCATACAAATTGAAACAAGGTGTCATAGACTTCTGGTTGCCCATCTTTTTATTTGTAAGGCAACAGGAGTTTGCGCTTTATAATGGCGAAACATTTGTTCTGAATATTAATAAAGAATTGTTTGAGCTATTGCAGAAACGCTTGAATGACTTTACGATAAAAGCTTTTGATGTTAACGGTATCAAATTGGAGTTATTCAATAAATACAGAGAATTCCTGAATAAAGAGCGTGGAGAAACCATAACATCCAATTCTCTTATGGATACAATCCGCCCATTCTTCAACTTTTATAACGGCTTGAACAAATATGCCAAGACTACTCGTAAATTTGATTACGATGTGACCGCAAAATTTAGAGATGTTTTAGCAACAGCAAAAGACCCATGCAAAGCATTTCTTGAAGATATACCAGCAGCTTTGGGCTACAATGATTTTCATAATGAAGAATTTGCTGCTCAGTATTTGCAGCTTATCAAAACCGCTGTTCACGAATTGGTTATCTGTTATGATTTGTTTATAGATCGTATTGAAGATGCTGTGGTAGGATATTTAGGACTGCCTCACGACTATATAAAATATAAAGAGATTTTGGTTCAGCGTTATTCAAGTATAAACAAAGGATTGTTAACAACTAAGTCTAAATCATTTTTGGATAGAGTCCTTGCTCCATCTGATAATAAGCGTGAGTTTTATGAGAAAATAGGTTTGGTGGTATTCGACCGTAAAATAGAATCTATAGAAGATAAAGAAGAAGCTTTGTTTTTATCGAATCTTACACACTTGTTTGGAGAACTAGAACGATATACAGCGTTCAATGAAGTTAATAATGAAACTGACGAAGTGGCATTTAACTTTGAATTGGCGACTAGCAAAGGTGATTTCAAATCAAGTAGGACTTATCGTCTTCCTAAAGTAAAACTTGCAGAAGTTGCAGAAATTGAAAATAGGATACAAACACTATTATCTGGTAACGATGAGCTAGATGTTTGTATATTGCTCAAAATGTTGAACGAAAAATTGCGATAAATATGGTACGACACATATTGGGTATATCAGGAGGCAAAGACAGTGCAGCATTAGCCATTTACCTCAAGAACAAATATCCACAAATGAAATTGGAGTATTATAATACTGATACAGGCTGTGAACTGGCAGAGACAGAACTATTGATAAGTCGTCTTGAAACATACCTTGGTGGTATAACGATGTTGAGAGCCGCTGCTGGTAGTCCAGAGCCAACACCATTTGAACATTTTTTAAAAGCGTCTGGTAACTACTTACCTTCGCCTCAAGCTCGTTGGTGCACTCAGAAAATGAAATTAGCCGAAATGGAGAAGTTTGTGGGAGATGCACCTACAATTTCCTATGTTGGTATTCGTGGAGATGAAGACCGGGAAGGGTATGTTTCCACTAAACCTAACATTCAAGCTATATTCCCTTTTCGCAAGAATATTTGGAGTGTGGATGTTGTAAACAAGGTACTTAGCAACAATAACATTGCTCAACTCTTAGAAATATATACTTCATTGTGTGATGAAGAAACTTTGAGCGAAGCGAAGAAGATTATTGAGAAGCCTCTCACAAAAGATTTCTATTATAGTAAAAAGACCAATTCGCTACTAGATTTGGATACAAAACTATTTAATAAAGCTGTATTTAAGTTCCTCAAAACTACGGATTATCCTGTAGGTAAACTTGACGATTTCCCATTAGTTGATAATGACGATATTCTCGTGAGGGATGACATATTCCGAATCCTTGAAGAAAGTGGTGTCGGTATACCTGATTACTACAAACCCATTAAGTTTGAAGTTGACGGAAAGATTGGTACGTACAATCGTAGTCGTTCTGGTTGCTATTTCTGCTTTTTCCAACAAAAAATAGAATGGATATGGCTTTACGAGCAACATCCTGATCTCTATCAAAAAGCAATGGATTTTGAGAAAGGTGGTTATACTTGGAATCAAAATGAGAGTTTGGCAGACCTTATCAAGCCAGAGCGTATCCGTCAAATTAAATTGGATGCTATCAAGAAACAAGAGGCTAAGCGTCAAGCAGGCTCATGCCGATTAGCAGACAATATTGGTGATGTTGATGAAGATAACTTTTGTGCGAATTGTTTTATATAAAAAATGTAATAATATGAAGTATTCTAATTTAGAGTGGACTATTGGTGAACTGATAAATTTAATAGAATCTCAAAAAATCAACCTCCGTCCTCCTTACCAACGAAACTTTATTTGGTCCTCAAAGGATCAGAAATTGTTAATTGACTCTATTCGCAAAGGTTATCCTTTACCCAACTTCTTTATTCTGAAAAATAAGGATAATACATTTGAAATGGTTGATGGTCAGCAACGTGCTATTACAATATATAAGTTTATAAAGAATGAATTTCGTGATTCTTCGAAACGTTACTATAAAGATTACAATGAGAACACATTTATGAACTATAGGATAAATGTTGTTCTGTTGGAGGAGTTCAATGGTAGTACAGAAACGAAGGAAGAGTTCTTTTATTTAGTTAATAAAAGAGGAGTGCAGTTAAATCCTTCTGAAGTAAATCATGCGTATTATCATGATACAGATTTCATGCATCTTGTCAATAGAATGTCCGAATATCAACCCTTAATAGACTTGGATATTTTTACTGATAAGACTGTAATGAGAATGAATGATCGAAGTCTCGTAGAAGAATTAGCAGCATATCTGATAAAAGGTATTACAGATAAAAGAAATGCTGTAGAAGAATTGTTTGAGAGCAAAATAAAATCAGATGTATCAGAATTGAAATTCACACGTTTTTGCAATATTATTGATAGGGTAAATGCTATTCAAGACATAAAGCCAATCAACGAAACAAGATACAAACAGCGTAATGATTTTTATACACTATTTTGTTTTATAGATAAACATATCGATGATTCTATTATCGTATTGAAAGAGCAATATAAAATTCTATTGTATATAAGTGATAATGGTATTATTTATCCATCAAATGACGACTACGAGTTGTTCAAAGAATATGCTATTAATTGTGTAAGTCAATCTAATTCAAAGCGAGCTAGGGAGAAAAGGCTGCTATTCTTTGAGAATATGCTCGCAAATGAGTCAAATACACCGAGCGAGGAACAAATACAGTTAATGGATTTTGCCCAAAATGAACTTGAGGAAAATCTTTCTACTAAAAAATACGACAAGTATTTACTTGTAAATTGTATAAAGTAATTATGACTATGATAGTAAATACACCATTTATCTATGATCGCAATTGTATTCGTATATACGAAGAAATCACTAATAATGCAATTACGATTGATGGTATTGACTATTTTGTTGATTCTATCAGCCCAGGATACAAGAATAGCAAAGGTGCCAATTCTTATGTATTCGCTTTATATCAAGCACAAAATTATATAGACGATGGTAGTTCTGTTCCTGATAGAGTTATTAAGATCTCTAATAAAAGAGATAATAATAATTCAGTATCTGAAGGCAATAAACGTTTCTATAGAGAGATTGAAGCTTTAATTGAATGTAAAAAACGCCATATTCATAATGTAGTTACAATTGCTTCTTTTGGTCAATTGTCTTGCAAAGTAAAAAAAGAAGGCGGCAAGGGTCCTACATATCTGTTCCCTTTCTACACAATGGATTATGCTTCTGGAGATTTAAAAAACTATTTAGAGAATAATGATATTCCATTTGGGAATAGAATAGATTTATGCCTACAAATAGCTAATGGTCTGAAAGAATTGAAAGATATAGGATATTATCATAGAGATCTAAAACCTGATAATATACTCATGTTTGATGATACATGGAAGATTGGTGATCTTGGGCTTATAGCATTTCGTGATAAAGACAACATATATGATAAGAAAAATGATTTTATTGGTCCTAAAGGATGGCTTTCACCAGAAGCTATGAATAAGTATCTTCAGTCAGATAATAATAAATACAAATTTGACTGTAATATAGATCACCAGTCAGATGTCTTTCAATTAGGAAAGGTCTTTTGGTATATACTTCAAGGAAATGCACCTATTGGAAACATTCGCCGATCTGATTTCTTTGATGGGCATGATGACATATATAGTGTATTGAAATATATGCTCAATCATTCTAAAAAGAAACGACCTATATCTATTGATTATGTGATTAATGAGTTAAGTCGCATCATGCAGAAATATAAATTTGTATGTTGAAAACTGATGTAATATGGCCGGACAGTAGGCGTTTCATGTCGCGAACAGAGTGGGAGCCACTAGGCTTCTTCTCTGAGGCATTGTGTAACGCTACAACATTCGATATTAAACTGGGATTCTTCTCATCATCAGCGATCAATGTGTTAGCTGATGGTTTTGCCGCATTTCTTTATAACGGTGGTAGAATGAGGTTGATTATCAACGATGTTTTGTCCGAAGAAGATCGCAATGCTATTGTGGTTGGTGAATCGGAAGTAAACACACCGTACTTTGACCTTAATGCAATAGACTGTATATCATATACTCTTTCTAAGCGTGATAAACATTTTTTTGAGTGCTTGTCTTGGCTTATCAAAAATGAGCGTATTGAAATAAAGATTATTACACCCAAGGTTGGTAATGGTATAGCACACTCTAAATGTGGTATGTTCTCTGACGGTATTAGTAAAGTGGCATTTGATGGTTCATGTAACTTCTCAAGAATGGCTCTTGTAGAAAACATTGAGAGCATCAATGCATTTTGTGATTGGGATGGAGAGCGAGACAAGAACCGTATTAACGATATTGTCAACGATTTCAATCGTACATTCTCTGGTGAAGATGATACGGTCAAGTATCTTAAAGCTGACCAAATTATCACGCATATCACAAAGACCTATAAACATAAGGATATAAAGGAGCTTCTAGAAGATGAACAACGTATTCTTTATAGTAGGACAGAGAATAGCACGTCGGATTCAATCCGCAGGATTTTAGAACGTGCAAAAGCCAAAGTCACAGTAATAGTTGATACCTTGAATAAAGGGAAAGAGAATATTAAAGAAGAGCGGTCTGTACCACTATCTCCTCAATTTCCATTTCCTGAACCAAGGCCATATCAAAAAGAGGCTTTCAATAACTGGAAGGCATCACAAAAGGGATTATTTGCAATGGCTACTGGTACAGGAAAGACTTTGACCTCACTGAACTGCTTATTGCAGATTTACAATAAATTTAAGTTCTATCAAGCTTTGATACTTGTGCCTACGATTACCCTTGTTGAACAGTGGGAGGATGAATGTAAACGATTCAATTTTAGCCACATTATCAAAGTGAGTTCTAAAAACCAAGGATGGAGATCAGAGATTGATGACATAAAACTAAAAGAGAGTCTTGCCGAGAGCGATGAATCATCTTTGTCGTTTATTATCATTACCACGTATGCATCTTTCTCAAGAGAATCTACATTTAAGCAGCTCATGTCATTGAGTAAGAAAATACAGCGACAGATGTTATTAATTGCAGATGAAGCTCACAATATTGGTGCACCAAATATCATGTCAAAGTTAGATAGGGTGAAGATTCTACGCCGTATTGGTTTATCTGCCACCCCCGAACGTCAATTTGACGATAAAGGAAACAAGGCTGTTATGCAATTCTTTGGGTGCGATGCCCAATATACATTTGAGTATTCTATGAAGGAAGCTATCGACAATGGATTTCTTTGTCGATATAGATACTTTCCACATGTTGTACGCTTGAATGAGGATGAAATGGCTGAATACAAGAAGATTTCTTTGCAGCTTGCCAAGTTCTATAATATAGATGAAGGTTCTTTCTCTGGTGTGGATGATATTCTAATGCGCCTATTACTCAAACGTAAGAGAATCATTCATAAAGCCCAGAATAAGGAAGAAGTATTCCGACAAATCGTAAGGCAACGCTTTGAAGAACGCGGAAGTCTCAAATATACACTTGTTTATGTTCCTGAGGGTATGCAACTTGACAGTTCCACTCAATATGCTACAACCGACAATCCAACTGATGATATGGATGTAGATAAGTTGATTGACAAATACACTCAAATTGTTCAAGAAGTTAGTCCAACAACTACGGTAAAGAAGTTCATATCTGGTATTCAGAACAGAGACGAAGTGCTGAGTAAATTTTCTACTGGTGATATCGAAGTGCTTACGTCCATGAAATGTTTGGATGAAGGTGTTGATGTTCCAAGAAGCGAACTTGCAATTTTCTGTGCAAGTACAGGAAATCCAAGACAATTTATCCAGCGTCGTGGTCGTATATTGAGAAAACATCCCGATAAGCATATCGCAATCATCCATGACCTTGTAGTAGCACCAGAATTTGATTCAACAGAGGAAAATTACAACATGGAACGTAACTTGCTAAAAGGAGAATTGCAAAGGGTCAAAGACTTTGCTAGATTATCCGAAAATCCAGCCTTTGCATACACTGAATTAGAAGAAATAACAAATTATTATAACCTGTCAATATTCTAACAAAATGGCATCAATGACAAACAACGAAAAGATACTTCAGGCTGTACTACTTGATGATAAGCTGATGGAGTTTGGTGGTTACACTGCGGAAGACATTGGCAATATATACCAAGCAATAGACTCCGACAATTGTGTTATCAGTGCAGTTGCACAAATTATTAGTCGTACAAATGAAGGAGCTACAGAAAGAGAACTTTGGAAAGAGATTAACGATTATCTAAAACGTAACGTATGAGAATCAAATCAATCGATATCAAAAACTTCAGAAGCTATTATGGTGAGAATAACCATTTTGAGTTTTCTGATGGCCTCACGCTAATTCTTGGTGACAACGGAGATGGTAAAACCACCTTTTTTGAGGCCTTGGAATGGCTATTTGACACAACATCAGAGCGTGCCAACCTTTCCAACGTTTCGGAAATGAGAAAGTCTAAGCTGGAAATTGGCGAACATGACGAGGTTTATGTGGCAATGACTTTTGACCATGATGGAGAGAAGATGGTTGAAAAATCTTTTTCAATCGTAAAGACAGGTCATGATACCTATAGTGTAAGTAATGCTTCTTATCATGGGTACGAGACTAATGGAATTGAACGTGAGTCTGTGGATGGCAAGCAGTTGATAACACGATGCTATGATTCTTTCATTCGTAGATTTAGTATGTTCAAAGGTGAATCTGATCTAAGCGTATTCGATAACGCAGCCTCCTTGAAGACATTGGTCGACAAATTCTCTGATATTCATAAGTTTGATGGGCTTGTTGCTAATACAGACTCATTTGAGCAAAAGGCAAATAAGGCTTTGTTACAAGAGATGAAATCTGATGACAAGATTTCAAAAGAGACAAAATCTCTTGAATTGCAAATGACGCGTCTAAGTGGCGAAATCCAACAAAATAAAGAGGATATCAAGGACAAGAAAGATGCAATCGCCACTTTCTCATCTAATCTCAACAAACTTGAACAAAACCAAGAGACTTCAGAAAAATATCGTGATATCCAAGAACGCCTTAAAACTAAGACTTCAAAGAAAACTCAGCTCATGGCAACAATCAAGAAGAAAGACTACAATCATTGTCTTCTTGACGAATATTGGATATTAGCACCATTTGGAGATGTCCTAACGGAATTTAAACAAAAGTGTGCTGCTCTTAGTAAAGAAAGACGTGTTCAAGAGAAGAATTTCGACAAGCAACAAGCCGCTGCCAAAGCAAAACTTGAGACTATCAAGGAAATTCAAGGTGCATTGGTAAATGGTGCAACAGAACTCCCATGGTATTTGCCTAACCAAGAAACTATGGAAGATATGATAAATGACCACATCTGTAAAGTATGTGGTCGTGAAGCTTCTGAGGGATCTGATGCATATAACTTTATGGTTCATCGTCTCGAAGAATACCGTGCGCATGTTGAAGCCAAGTGTAAGCGTGACGCTGCAATAAAATCCATTGATGAAGAATCTTTATTTAAAAATGACTATATTACCGAATTACATTCACTCAGTATTTCACTCAGCGGTCCCGAAGAATCTAAAATTTTCGGCATATCAGGAGAAATTGACGACTGGCTAAATCTTGTCGCATTGCGAAAAAATGAGTTGAAAGACGTTGAAGAGGATATTCAGGATTTGCAAGACGAAAAGGCTCGTATCCTTATTCAAGCTGGTAATGTTTCTGAGAGCCTCCTTGAGAGTCAGTTCAATGATATTAAGGGCTGGTATGAACAGAAAGAACGAGCATCCGTCAGACTGAGTCAGTTGGAAGATGAATTGGAGAACAATATATCAAAAATGGACGAGTTGAAGGAACAGATGAATAATCTTAATCCTGCAAATTCTCAGGTTAAAATTCTAAAGAAAGTTCACAAGGTTCTAGAGGAAATAAACAAGGCCTTTTTCCGTGCACAAAAGGATAATTTGCGAAGATTCCTCACAGAGTTGGAGAAAAGAGCTAATGAATATTTAGATAAACTTAGTGCAAATGACTTCCATGGAACAGTGCGCTTAGTGCAGACTGCTAACGATTCAACAGAGATTCATCTCTATAGCTCCAATGGCACAGAAATCACCAATCCTTCTGGCTCTCAGAAAACAGTGATGTATATCTCTGTTCTCTTTGCTATTTCTGATTTTACTCAAGAAAAGAGGGATGAGGATTATCCTTTGTTTTTTGATGCAGCGACATCGTCATTTGGCGATTCAAAGGAAAGTGATTTCTATAACGTCATTGATAAGATTGACAAACAGTGCATAATTGTGACCAAGGATTTTATCACTCGTGGTAAAGTTCGTGAAGAAGATATAAACAAGCTGACTTGTTCAGTTTACCGTATAAAAAAGGTGGATGGCTTCGATCAGACTAATATGGCGACTATACGTACGATAATCAATAAAATCAAATAGACAATGGAATCATTATATGAATCATGGGCTAAACGTAATCCCTCTTGGGAACGACGTTACCAATCGACTGTCGTAGATGTATTCTGCGATTATGGAAAAGGTGTGAGTAGCTTCTTGGAAGCTCGTGGTAAAATTTTTGGAGCAGGTTATGAGATTTTCATTATCGCGTTCTTTATCGGATTATATCACAATAGGACAAAGCCATTGATTGAAGACAGAGACAAGAAGAAAGTATTCGGTCAAGCTATCCAATATTGGGGAAATATTGAGAATCGTATCGGCAGAACCTCATATGGGAATATACGTCGCTATATTTTTGCTGCATTAATTGCAAGAACTGATATTGACTTCATTGCATTAGACAAAGGTGAAATTACATTGAGAACTGTAGTTGATAAGATGATGGAGAAAATGGAAGAGTATGCCAACTATGGCTTTGATTACATTGAAGACAAGTTGGCCAACGATCCAAACTATTATTTTAGTGACGTTGCGTTCTTAACGGAAATAACCAATATGCTGGTGGCTTCCAAAACAACAGAAAGTGATAATGACCTTGATGATGAACTGCCAGAATCTCTTGATTAATAAAGTCTAATAAAGAGAACGAAAACAGAACTATATCATGATGCCGTGTTGATGAAATAATATCAGGCTGGGTTCAATACCCAGCCTGTACACATAGGATAAGGCTCAGGATTACCTGTCAACTATCCTCTAAATAATCCATGACACATTCAGGTAGCAGTCTGTTACATTGCACATGATGTTTCATGTAACACAATATGCAACCAGCACTAATGTCACTGTGTAAACGAACAAAAATATCCCCAAGACTTTCATCCAAAAGTCAGAGAACCAAATACCCTCGTTCCGTCTGAGGATTTTGCGCATATTGAACTCATGCTCAGTTAGCATCTTTGCCTGTTTGGAACAATGATTTTCCAACATGGTCTTCCATGTCTCGATAGCTTTATCTAAAAGTTGTTGAAGCTGAGCAAGATGCTCAGATTTTATAGTAGCCTTGAACTGTGTGTTTCGTTCTGCTTTTACAATCGCATTGCAAATGCCGTTGATGATATTGTCGGAACTATCAATAGCAGCCTTTAATGCCACTGTGACATCATCCTCTGCTTTGATAACATTCTGAAGGTCTTGCTGGATTTTCAATAAAGTCTCTTTCGCCTCACGTATTTCTACAAGTAGCTTGTCGACATCTTGTTTCTCTGCCTCTATTTCATGGCTTATTTCAGCCGACTTAAGCATATCATCAACGTTTATTGATGGAGTGATGTTTGATTTTCTAATTCCCATGATTCTTGCTTTTTAATGGTTCATTTATCTGTGAAGTCCTTTTCTGCGTTTACACATGCTGTTTGCCATTCTTGCACAACGACGCGCCCATTCAAGTTCATCCTCGTCCTTATCTCTTCCCCAACCTCCTGTATCAGAGCCACCACCACTTGATGTCGCCATACTTGTAGCAGCATCCAAATATCCTGCAAAGAGCAAAAGAGCCGTGTGCTGTATTTCTTCCAGTTTAGCTAATGGATGTGCTTCCTCCAAAGAACAATTCTGTCGGATGATATTGTCTGCCGCTTCGGGTATCTCCACATGGTAACTGTGATATTCGTCTGTCGCTATATTGTAGTGCTTTATCACAGGCTGTGAAATAGGAGTAATATCTGCTGTCCGTGTTTGTTGGGAAATAGGTTTTGTCGGTTCGGACTTCCTCTCCTGCGGATGGAGTTTCGCCCAAGTAGCCTCTATCTTTGATGGGGTAAGGCTTCGTCCTATACCTAGCACCGATGATTTATAAATGGAGTTGCCGCGTTTGATGGAATAACCGTAAACACCGCCACTTTCTTTCTCTTGCAAATGTACTTTGTAGCCCCGTTTTGTCAGTTCTGCTTCATACTGTTTCCAACTGAATTTGTCCATCTTGCGAAGTATCTCCATACAACAGACTGAGATTTCTTGCCTATGCCGTATGCCTATTTCTTCAGATTGCATCCAGCCGCGTCTTTCGTTGATGATATTCGCAGCCATGACAGCCCTCTTACCAATCTTATGACTATCGTTGATTTTGCCATCCATGTCCACACGGTTGGCATCAATGTGCAGATGGAGAATGCCACTTTTGGAATCACGATGCAGGGCGGCTATGTATTGCGAACCTTTGAGGTTAGTCTGCTTTGAGGAAGCCCGTTTGGTCTTGCCGGAGAGGTCAATGGAATCAAACACACGGATGAACTCATTTGACAAACTTGCCCAATCATTCATTGTCCATCCTCGGCTTTCTTCTTCGGATGGGGAAATCTCAATTCTTATTACATTCCTGCCAAGCGGTCTGCCCTTGTTGATATTCTCGGCAAACTTTCTCTGTACGAGCATCATCCGTCCGTACATTGCTTCCGGTGAGATATTATCGGGCAAGAGATTGGCTTTGACTATATCTGCTTTCTCCTTGTTGACGGAATATCTTATGGCATTTGCGCCATGCGATATGGTGGAGGCTTTTGCTATCATAATAGGTGAGGGAATTTATTCAGTAAGGTAATTTTCTATCTGGCTCCAGCGATTGATAAGCTGAGTAGCAGCTCTCATCCATTGCTCCACAAACCGGGTATCGCTGAAATAGATTGCCCGTTTATCCGCTTGAATGGATTTCACAGCTGCCGCAATACGGATAAGGTCACCCCTTGCATCCGTCAGGCTGCACAGAGCTTCCACTTCACGGTTAGTCAACCGTTGCCGTGGGTGTTGCCCCAAAGCAGTACGCCGTATATAACCGCTCATAGACAAACCACAGGTCTTAGCAAGTTCCGCCACTTGGGTGTATTCTTGTTCCGTTACTCTGGCTTCAAGCCGCAGGGTGCGCCTTGTGATTTTCTT
>ULPB01034775.1_pt1 | contig 14697 bp, 7 predicted proteins | sample 1953131 | NCBI WGS metagenome assembly ULPB01 (sample SAMEA4835618, study PRJEB28245) | human gut metagenome | biome: gut microbiome; material: fecal sample | place: Denmark | collected 2008
GTGATTTGTTCTTCAGACATGACACTGCTATACGTCTGAACAAGTCCTGCACCTGCTACGCCGCCTGTGATAAGACGTTTATCGAGTTTAGAATCACTGCCAGGACTACTATTATTGTAAGCCTGAATGATAAAATAGTCAAAATATAACCCGACTTCAGGTCTACCTGTTATGCTCTGTGGTTCGCCATCGATAACTAATAATTTACCTGTTCCTGATTTCGGACCGAAATATTTGCCTAGTTCATCAACAAATGCAAACATTCTATCGTCTTCGTCTACGATATTACCGGGGTTGCCGAAATTAGGTTCATAATCGATATCAAAGCCGTCGTAACCATATTTGTTTACTGTATCGGCAATGGCGCTTGCATATTTGCGAATGGATGCTTCTATTGCTTCCTTATTTGATTCATCGGAAGGCCATTCCCAAAAATCATTCACAGCTTCTTTTTCGGATGAAAATCCCATATTTTCCCAATTTTCACGAATATTCTGCGGAGTAATTTGATCGCCTACACTTCTGATAATAAAACACATGGTAAAACGAGTTCCTTTAACTTGTTGGCAAAATTGCAGATCTTTTTTTTGAGCTTCTGTAATGTTCGACCAATTTCCCCAAATAGAAACAATATCTACACTATCAGGAATACCGGCTAAAGAGCTTTTCATATAGGCACCTTCACCACTCCAGCCACCAAACCAGCCAAAGGCAACTTGGTGATCTGTCTGCTTATAGGCACGCAAGGCCGCATAATATTCATCCGATACGATCGATTCGGGAAAAGTTTTTGCTTCCGACTCCGTCCAGTCACTGCAACCGATCAATGAGGTCGTTGCCAGTGATATGAGTACAATGTATAATAAATAAATTTTCTTCATAAAAGTCCTTTTTATGCATTATATAAATTAGTTCTTTTTAGCCCACTTTAAGTCAGTAGCTTCGTTATCAGCACCGCCTAGTTCTGCTACTCCCAGATCATAATTGGCTTTATTGTTTTGTGCCTCTGTATAAGGGAAGCTTAGACGACGCATACCGCGTTGGCTACTCACTCCACAATCTGATAGATTGTCGATACAAGGATAAAGTTCCGGATAACCTGTACGGCGATATTCAGCCCATGCTTCCAATCCTAATGGATAATTGGCGATCCATTTTTGAGTAATGACACGTTGGAAATTTTTTCCATTTACGTTATCAGCCTCACTGTCATCCCACATCACACTCACTGTATTGGTAATTGTAGCAGTAGCATTTTGCACAGCATCACTTTCATGTGATACGACAGGAGCTTCGTCAATCTTCAAGTATTCAGTGGCTGAAACCTGATATTGTTCCATTGACAAATTAATACCATCTTCGTAATAGGCTTTTGCTGTTTTAGAACCGACATTCCAACCACGCAATTTTCCTTCTGCACGTAAAAAAGCCGTTTCTGCAGCGCAGAAAACCATTAATTTAGAGGTTGCCGTATATGCGGGAATAGAAAATCCTGCAGCGTCTGCCTTTTTAAAATCAGCATCTCCTGTACGCATACCTACATATTTATCTGTTTTCCCGGCAAGGGTAGACTTATTAAAGAACTTCGGCATACGTGGATCGCCATATGCATTCATATAATCTACAATATTTGCATTCACACGCAGATCACCCCAACTTACAGCTGCCAGTTGATATGGATTACTCTGTGTGCCACAAGAAAGCATAGCATTATCCGAATTACTTTCAATCAATCCTGCTTTATGTGTTACTGCTGCTTCAGCTGCCTCTTGAGCAATGCCAGGCCATGTTCCGCTGATTCGCATTGCAACACGTAAGCGCATTGAATTGGCTAGCTTAGCCCAACCTGAATAATTTCCATCAAAAACCGGATCATTGGCCCCCAATGGGGCATTGCCATTTGTTTCTACATAATAGTTGTACAAAACATCAGCTGCATTGGCTAAATCACTTAATATACTGGTATAGACCTGTTCCTGGGTATCATAAGATACATAGAAATTACCCTTCTTTACTTGGCTGTAAGGCATCGGTCCATAACAATCCGCAACGCGAAGCATCGTTATTGCACGTATCATACACGCAAAAGCATAATAATGTCCCGTAGAATTAGTTGCTTCCTGTATTTGGAAAAAGTTTCCATATATTTTTTCAAACGGAGTGTTCCAGGGGGTAGCATTCCAGGCATCACTCTGATTGAATGTGCTGAAGTTTGTACCACTCCATGTGTTAGAACAGCATAGATAGCCACCTAACTGTCCCACCATCTGATCTTGCATTTGAGAGTCATTCTGCTGAATATTCACAATTGTTTCAATCATAGACTTCATCAAAGTCGCAGGGTCTGCATCATGAATTTGATATTGATTCGTATTATACTCCTCAAATTTATCGGTACAACTTCCTGCCAGTAACAACAGAGCGGCACCGACTGTGATATTTCTTAAATATTTTCTCATAACATTAGCTTTTTCTTTTAGAATTGAACTTTCACATTAAAACCGAAGTTACGCAAGCTAGGTTGCATAAAGTAGTCTACATTCATATAATAGTTACTGGAGGTAGAGGCAGACAATTCCGGGTCAAATGGGGCTTTACAATAAATCATCCATAAATTACGTCCTACAATACCCAAAGTAACATTCGCCACATTTTTAAACCATCTTTTAGGAAGTGTATAGTTTAGACTCAATTCCTGCAAACGTACATTGGTTGCACTATATAGATAATAACGACCGTAGCCACCTTCACCCGTACCAATAGTCTGGTAATACTTTTGGGCGTTAACTTTACCGTTATTAATAGGTATACCACCATTATCACGAGCTGTTGCAGATGTTCCGGATACTCCATAATAATCTAAGATACCTTGAGTAGCCGAATAAGCTAATCCGCCTACGCGGGCTGATAATACAACTCCTAAATCAATTCCTTTATAAGTGAAATGATTGGTCCATCCGAGGTTGAAATCAGCATCCAGATTACCTACTTTTACCGGAGTGTTTGATGAAGTGATACCCAGATTACCATTCTGATCGACTTTTATATTACCGTTATTGTCTTTTGTCAGTTGGTTGTATACATAGATATCAGTCATGGAGCCTCCTTCTGTCAGGATGACGCGAGGAGCTACATTCTCTTTACCTAACCAACCCACATTCATTTCATCCATTTGGATAGCTTCTCCTGTCACGGGATTCACGCTGCCGCTTGCCAGTCGTTTCACCTTGTTACGGTTTAGAGTGAAGGTTGCATTAGAAGACCATCCGAATCCTGCCCATTTATCGTTGAACCCTAAAGCCAATTCAAGACCTTGGTTTTGCACGTTACCAGCTTGTACAATCGCTTGTTTATATCCGGAAGAAGAGGGAATATCTACCTTAAATGTTTGGTTCAGTGTGTTAGAACGATAGTAAGTTGCGTCTAAATTGAAACGGTTTCCCCAGAATTTCAAGTTCAAACCGATTTCCCAGGACTTAGTCTTTTCAGGTTTCATGTTGTCCATCGGGTAAACGGTCGGATTCGCCCAGTTATGTGTCTGGCTGTTGTATTCGTAACCCGGATTAGTAAGGAAACGATCGAAAGAAGAGGCTACCACTGTATATGAACCGCGTATTTTAGCATAAGAGATCACCTCGGGCAGTTTAACCATTTCTGATAATAAAGCCGATAAACCGACTGACGGATAAAAGAAAGATTTCTGTTTGGAGAATGCAAGTTTTGAATCCCAGTCATTACGTCCGGTTACGGTTAGATACAGTTGATTTTTCCAACTTAATTCAGCACTGGCAAAAATACTTTGAATTTCATCTTCATATCCGGTAGGGTCCGGTTTATAGTTGGCGGAGAAATTAATATTGTTGATCTGGAAGAAGTTAGGAATAACCAGGTCACCTGCAATATATAACTGATCCATTGAAGTATGATATATGGAAGCACCAACATTGGCTGTTAAATGAAAATCACCAAATGTTTTATCTATATTAGCCAGGAAATCGGCATATAAAGAACGTTCCTGACGCATGGCATCTTCAAAACCACCGCTTACACCACAGAATGTTGTTAATGTAGAAGCAGATTTTTCGTTTTTATTCCGGTAGTCGGAGTTGTCCAGATTGACACGACCGACAACATTGAGCCAATCTGCAGCCTGCCATTTCAAAGAAGCGTTCATCATATAACGTTTCTTGTTGGAAGTACGGTTGATGCGATTTTGTATCCAATATGGATTTTGTAATGACAAACTTGCATCACCATAAGGCCAATATTGTTCCATATAGCCGTAGTTAGTATTATAACGCTCATACAGACGAATTTCGTCAAAGTTGTCTCCACGAGGGAATAGATACAGTGATGGGAGAGGATTATAATACTGTCCTTGAGAAACCATGTTTTTGTTGTTCTGAACGATATATTGTGCACCGATATCCAGAGTAAGTTTATCATTCAGGAAATGGGTGGTATTACGTGCCGTAAAATTATAACGGTTATAGGAGTTATTCGGAAGAATTCCACCGGAGTTAGTTGTAGAAGCAGAAAGATAGGTCTGGTTTTTGGTATTTCCTGTAGATAATGCTACCGAATTGATAACATTGGAGCCTGTTTCAAAGAAGTCAGATGGGTTATATCGACGGTTTGTCAATTCTCCCCAGCTGAATAATCCGGAACTTGTACCATAACGGTTCTGCATATCCGGCATAATATATGCTTTAGAGAAAGTAGTACTGTTGGATACTGTTATGGTAGTTTTCTCTGTTTTGCCTTTTTTAGTAGTAATTAAAACAACACCGTTTGCCGCAGCAGAACCATATAATGCTGCCGCAGAAGGACCGGTCATCATACTAATACTAGCAATATCGTCCGGATTTAAGTCAGCAACAGCATCTGATCCTCCCATCTCTCCAAATAATCCTTCGCCACCGCTTTTTCCTGTATTAAAAATAGGTACACCGTCAATTACATACAATGCATTGTTATCTTTAGTCAGAGATTTCATACCACGCATAACAACACGTGTGGCACCACCAGCACCGGTTGCACCACTATTAATTTGAACACCGGCAACCTTTCCTGATAGTGAATTCATAAAATTGGCATCTTTTACAGCTGTCAATTCGTCACCTTTTACCTCTTGTACATTATAACTTAACGCCTTAGTTGCACGCTTGATACCCAATGCAGTAACAACTACTTCGTCCAATACTTGCGTATCTTCTCCTAAGGTTACTTTTATAGGTTGTGCGTTGGCAAGCGTGATTGTTTGGGAGGCATAACCGATATAGGATACTTCAAGTACATCACCTTTAGCTGCTTGTATTTTGAAATTTCCATCCATATCAGTGATAGTACCATTTGAAGTTCCTTTTACCAAAATACTAACTCCAATCAATGGTTCTCCTTTTGAATCAGTAACAGTACCACTTGCAGTAATTGGTGTTTTTTTCTGCTGCTCTTCTTTATTACTCTTCGCAGAAAGTACAATATGATTATCTACTATTGAAAAACTGACATTTACTCCTCTGAATAACTGATTCATTACATTATTCAAAGATTCTTTTGTTACCTTGATAGATATGACACGATTTATATCGACATCATTTGTGTTATAGACTACTGACATTGAAGTTTGTTTCTCAATTTCTTTCAAAGCAGTGTTCAAGGGTACTTTCGATAGATTAAGAGTGATCGTTCGTTCTTGCCCATAAGCTGAAGCAAAACACGAAACCAACAAAAGGAAAAATAACAAGTATGGAAACTTGTGTTTTATAATTTCTTTCATCTTATTCTTTTTAATTAGAAATAGTTTTTAGAGAATTTGTAATTAGAGGCGGTAAATGAGATTACCGTTTTCACACAAAGGTTTCATGTATCTCTGTTTCTCATAATTAATAAATTTAAAGGTTATACTTAAAATAAATTCCATAAGCGCTTATTCAATAGTAATACATTTTATGTTGTAACCTTACTAAACGAAGATAAGATTTTTTTCGAAAAAAATAGAATAGAAAGATTCCTAATTGAAAAATAAATACTCAAATATTTGATAAATAGAATCTTATGTACTTATTAAAATCAGGCTGATTTATTACATTTGCATACATTTTGCATACAATATATGTATGCTTTACCTATTGTATAGATATAAATATTCATTTTATGTTCAAATATTCAAAAGATGGAATTTCGGTTTTAACCATATTAGATACCAGAAGAGCAAAAAAGAGTGGACAGTTTCCTGTTAAAGTTCAAGTGGTATATAGAAGAAAGCAAAAATATTACTCAACTGGGAAGGAAGTGTCAAAAGAAGATTGGGCAAGGTTATTAAAGGTAAAAAGCCGGTTATTGGCAGAAATTCGATCAGATATAGAGAGTAGTTTTTCAACTATTAAGCAACAAGTTAATGAACTGATAACAAAAGGAGAATTTAGTATTGAAACATTAAGCGTCAGGTTAGGAAGGCAGATGAATGATATGACTTTGCGCAGTGCTTTTCGCTTAAAAATGAAAGAACTGGAAGCCTATGAACAAGCAAACACTTACCTAAATTATCAAAGTGCTTTAAAAAGTTTAGAAGATTTCGGAGGTTCCACTATACCTTTGGAAAACATTACAATTGATTGGCTTAAACGTTGTGAAAAATTTTGGATGTCAGAAGGTAAAAGCTATTCAAGCATAAGTATTTATTTCCGAGCTTTAAAGTGTGTCTTAAATCGTGCTGTACATGATGGTATTATAAAAGAATCATCTTTTCCTTTTGGAAAGAATAAATATGAAATTCCTGAAGGGTGTGGACGTAAATTAGCACTTACTCTTTCTGAAATAAAAAAAGTAATGTCCTATCAATGTGAAACAAAAGATATAGAAGAATTTAGAGATCTCTGGGTGTTTTCTTATTTATGTAATGGCATTAATTTTATGGATTTATTATTTCTTCAGTATTCAAATATTATGGATGGAGAAATATGCTTTGTACGCTCTAAGACATCTCGAACTACCAAACATAACAAAGAGATACATGCAATCATTACTCCTGAAATGTGGAATATTATTCAAAAATGGGGTAATCCAAGATTAAGCCCGCAAACGTATATTTTTAAATATGCTAGAGGAACTGAAGATGCCTTTGAAAAGATTAGATTGGTACGGCGTATTATAACCAAATGTAACAGAAGACTTAAAAAAATAGCCCAAGACATTGGAATTTTTCAGTTGACGACTTACACGGCAAGGCATTCTTTTGCTACAGTATTAAAACGTGGAGGTGCGAAAACCTCATATATTTCTGAAAGCTTGGGACACTCTAACTTATCTGTAACCGAGCACTATTTAGCATACTTTGAAAAAGAGGAAAGAATAAGGAATGCTCAATTATTGACTAACTTTAATCTCTAGATTAATACATTTGCATGCAAATTGTATGTACAATGAAAAATGGACCAATAATTGATATAGGATAAAAGTGAGTATAATATTAAAAAACGCATATTCAGATTATCTATAATTTAGAATATGCATCTTGTTATCAGGAGTGTTTCGAAAACCGCAGGGATTTCCACTTTAGCCAAACGTAATTCAAATAAAAAAAAGGATGATATTATTGCAATTTATTCTTTTTATCGCCCGCGTAGTGATAGAATAATATCTAATATTGATAATATTAATCAAATGAAAAGATTCCGTTCTTTGTATTATCGGCACTAACTAGAAGAAAACAACTACTATAAAGCAAGTTATTATTATTCTTTAAATGATTTGTTAGGTTCCATTTAAAGAATCAAAATGTTCCACACCGAGAAACGAAGTGATTCTCGGTGTGGAACATTCCTGAAAAAACGTCTTTTATCGAATATTCATACCGCATATATGAATAAAAACAAGTTGATTACTGCATATTCATGCGCAATCTTACTAACTTTTTCTCTCATTCATTGAATTTACTTAATTGTATTTAGTCTGACATCTTAAAAATAGAACATCTAATCTATTTATCAAACAAGAATAGAATTTAGGGAAAGTATATGAAACTGATTTTCTCCCAAGCAATCACGCTTACTAGTGCACAACCCTTGAAGGTTACTTTAGGAGAAGATACGCAGGTGTTGGACGAAGTAGTCGTTACTGCATTAGGTATCAAGCGCGCAACTAAAGCATTAAGCTATAATGTGCAAGAAGTAAAAGGTGATGAATTGACAACTGTAAAAAGTGCCAATTTTATGAACTCACTGGCTGGAAAGGTGGCTGGTGTTAATATCAATGCATCTTCATCCGGTGTTGGAGGGGCTACGCGTGTAGTTATGCGTGGTACCAAATCTATATCTTCAGACAATAATGCTTTATATGTAATTGATGGTGTTCCTATTTTTAATACAAATAAAGGTGACACTAACGGACAATATTCAGCCCAACCGAGAGGAGAGGGTATATCTGATATCAATCCGGAAGATATTGAAAGCATGTCTGTATTAAGTGGACCTGCTGCTGCGGCCTTGTATGGCTCTAATGCAGCGTCTGGTGTAATTTTAATTACTACAAAGAAGGGAAAAGAAGGTAAGGCACGAATTATTATTTCTAATAATTCTACTTTTTCCAATCCTTTTATAATGCCTGAATTCCAAAATTCTTATATAAACCGCGCAGGTTCCTTTGCTTCATGGGGAGATAAAGCGTCTTCCCTTTTCGGAACTTATGAGCCAAAAGATTTTTTCAATACAGGTACTAATATTCAGAATAACGTTTCTTTATCTGTTGGTAATGAAAAGAATCAAACTTATCTGTCTGTAGGTACTACTAATGCAACTGGTATCATTCAAAATAGCAAATATGACCGTTACAATTTTACCTTCAGAAATACAACAAAATTCCTGAAGGATAAAATGACATTAGATGTGGGTTTTAGCTATATTATTCAAGAAGATCTTAATCTAATGGCACAAGGTGAATATTTCAATCCACTACCAGCTGTATATCTGTTCCCGCGTGGCGAAAACTTTGAAGCTGTGAGGATGTATAAAACGTATGACACAACTCGTAAGATAGATGTACAGAACTGGGGATGGGGGGACCCTGGATACAGTATGAAAAATAATCCATATTGGGTGGCTAATGAGATGAACCATGGCATGAAAAAACAACGTTACATGGCTAATGCTAGTTTAAAATATGAAATTTTGGATTGGCTTGATGTGACAGGGCGCGTTCGCATTGATAATGCAACCAATGATTATTCAGATAAAAGAAATGCTTCTACTGATCTTTACTTTACTAATAGTTCTATTTATGGATTCTATAAGTACTATAAAGCTGACGATAGACAGGCTTATGCAGATGTGATGGCTAATATTAATAAACGCTTTGGTGACTTAAGTTTAAGTGCTAATATTGGCGGTAGTTTTACTCAAACTTATTATGACGAAAGAGGATTCCAAGGTGGTTTGAAAGATATGTCTAATGTTTTTAGTCTATATAATATGACTACAACTTTGGATAAAGATACTTATCCTATAGAAAGTGGATACAAACAACGCACCAACTCTATTTTTGCTAGTGCGGAAATTGGTTGGAAGAGTATGTTGTATATGACTTTAACCGGACGTAATGATTGGGATTCAGCATTGATTAATACAGAACAATCATCTTTCTTTTATCCATCAATAGGGCTTTCAGGAGTTATTTCCGAAATGGTAAAATTACCCAAAGCTATTACTTATTTGAAAGTACGCGGCTCATTTGCTTCAGTAGGTGCTCCTATTCCTAAGAATCTTTCTTCCAACAAAACGTATGAGTGGGACCCTGCGACTAGTCAATGGAAATTACAAACTTATCGTCCTTTGCCTAAACTTTATCCTGAACGTACTAATTCTTGGGAAGCTGGTTTGAATGCCAAATTCTTTAATAATAGTTTAAGTTTGGAAGTTACCTGGTATAAGGCTAATACTCGCAAACAAACATTCCAAGTTCCTTTATCAGGAACCGCTGTATATGCGACTATGTATGCGCAGTCTGGTAATATTGAGAATAAAGGTATGGAATTTTCTTTAGGGTACAATAAATCATGGGGAGATTTCTCGTGGAATTCAAATTTGACTTTTAGTTTTAATAAAAATAAGATTGTAGAACTCTTGGATGATGCAGTGGATGATGAAGGTAATCACTATAGTTTGAGTGAGATAGATAAAGGTGGCATTGGATCGGCTAAAGTTATTCTTCGTAAAGGAGGAAGCATGGGAGACATGTATGTCACTAATCGTTTGAAACGTGATAATGAAGGAAATGTATATATTGATAAAGCGAGCCAGAATGTGAAGAAAGAGGATATAAAGAATTCGGATGAATTTATTCATATTGGCTCTGTATTGCCTAAGAGCAATTTAGGCTTTAGAAATGATTTCTCTTATAAAGGCATTAGCTTGGGATTCATGCTTGCTGCCCGCTTTGGAGGTATTGTTATCTCACCAACACAAGCTGTAATGGATCAGTTCGGAGTATCTAAGGTCACAGCTTTAGCACGTGATAATGAAGGTGTTCCTGTAAATAATGGAAAAGTGGATCCCCAGACTTATTATACAGAAGTGGGTGGAATAAGTGGATTGATGTCTAACTATGTATATAGTGCTACTAATGTTCGTTTACAAGAGTTATCGGTGGGCTACTCACTTCCAGCCAAATGGTTTAATAACAAATGTAATCTTAGTTTGTCAATAACAGGTCACAACTTGTGGATGATTTATAATAAAGCACCATTTGATCCGGAAGCTACCGCTTCTACTGGTACTTATTATCAAGGTGTTGATTACTTTATGCAACCAAGTTTGAGAAGTTGGGGATTTAATGTAAAAATACAGTTTTAACGATAAAAGAATAACCAAATGAAAATATATAAATTCATAACGCAGATTTCTATTGCAGGCTGTATGCTTGTTGGAACTCCAATGTTACAAGGATGCATGGATAATAGCTTGAATGATCCGTTGGGAAAAGTTTCGGAAGAAGAACTTGGACGAGATGGATTTGCTGCCAATGCTTTCTTCTTGACTTTATGTGATTATGCATATCCCATAGCTACTGAAAACATTTATAATACCAATGAATCCTTGATTGGTGACTGCTATGGACGTTATCAAGTAATGGCAACAGATAAGTTTAAAGGGGCAAATTTTGCTACATATAACGCACCCGAGAACTGGTTAAACTGGCAGTTTGCAGATGATAATGTAATGGTATTGACGTATGGTGCATGGAATAAAATAAAGAATGTAACCCAAGGAACAGGAGTTAACTTTGCATGGGCACAGATTTTGAGAATTGCGACAATGCATCGTATGCTTGATATGTATGGGGCACTTCCTTATTCCCAAATTTCAAGTGATAAACTTTCGGCTCCTTACGATACAATGGAGGAAGCATATCATGCTATGTTTACTGATCTGACTGATGCAATTAATGTAATGACTGTTTATGTGACCGAAAATCCAAACAACAGAACGATGGCTAAGTATGATAAAGTTTATGACGGTGACTTTGAGAAATGGGTGAAATTTGCAAATTCACTGAAACTACGTATGGCCATTCGTATTCGTTTTGCAGATCGTGAATATGCCAGACAGATGGCGGAGGAAGCTATTAACCACTCTATAGGGGTAATTACTTCCAATGAAGATAACGCAACTTCTTTAGGTACTAAAAATCAATTGTATACGGTATTGGTACAATGGCCCGATCAATGTGTCTCTGCGGATATTACGTCCTATATGAAAGGGTATAACGATCCGCGTATGTCGAAATATTTTAAAAAGAAAACGAGCGATAAAGGAGATGATGATTATGTGGGTATGCGCGCAGGTTTGTCTTATGGTAATGATATTACCGGACCGACTTTCTCTAGAATAAATGTTGGAGAGATGGATCGTACTTTATGGATGAGTGCAGCTGAAACAGCTTTTAATAAAGCTGAAGCGGCAATGTTAGGATGGGATGTAAAAGGAGAAACGGTGAAAGATTTGTATGAATCAGCTATCAGACTTTCTTTTGCACAATGGGGAGTATCGGATGGTATTGACCAATACCTGAATGATGAATCAAGTACTCAGGCTGATTATGTAGATCCTAATGAGAATAAGGGGAATGAAAGTGCTATTAGCTCTATAACTATCAAATGGAAAGATAATGCTGGTGAGGAAGAAAAACTGGAAAGATTAATAACCCAAAAATGGATTGCAATGTGGCCTTTGGGACAAGAAGCATGGAGTGAGTATCGTCGTACTGGGTATCCGCGTTTTTTCCCGTTATTGAATGGGAATGTAACCAATCTTCCTTCAGCTAATCGTATTCCGTTCCCACCATCGGAATATATTCGTAATGCTGCTAATGTAAATGCTGCTGTAAGTAAATTGGGTGGTGCTGATAATTATCAGACTAAGGTTTGGTGGCAGCGTAGGGATAAGTGAATAATAGTATAATCTATATTAATATAAATAGTATGAGAAAGATATTCTATTTTATAATGTTGTTATTTGGCATAACGGTTGCGAATACAGCGTGTGATGATTGGACAGACATGGAACCAAAATTCCAGGAAGATATGACTCAGTCGTCACTTCCGGAAGAATACTATGCCCAGCTTCGCGCTTATAAGAAAACAGATCATCCGGTTGCTTTCGGATGGTTTGGTAATTGGACCGGAAATGGAGCTACTTTAGAAAAATGTTTAGCCGGACTTCCTGATAGTGTGGATTTTGTTTCTATTTGGGGTAACTGGAGAAATTTGACAGAAGCGCAAACAAAAGATTTGCGTTATGTACAAAATGTAAAAGGGACTAAAGCTTTGATGTGTTTTATTGTTCAAAATATCGGTGACCAATTGACTCCCGAGGAATATAAAGATAATTATCTGGAATTCTGGGGATGGAATGAGAATAAGGAAGAAGCTATAAAGAAATATGCCCATGCAATATGTGATAGTATTGATAAATATGGATATGATGGCTTTGATATTGACTATGAGCCTAATTTTGGTCATCGAGGTAACATGAGTGGAAGTGATGAGAATATGTTGTTGTTCATTCAGACCTTGGGAGAAAGAATCGGACCAAAATCGGGTACAGACAGGCTATTAGTAATTGACGGTGAGCCACAAAGTATTGTATCGGAGTCAGGTCCTTATTTTAATTATTTTATAGTGCAGGCTTATGATTCTCCAGGAGATAATACTGGACGTGACAATTTGGATAGCCGTTTAAACTCTACAATAAGAAACTTCGATGGGCATTTGACTGCAGAAGAAGTTGCTAAGAAATATATTGTAACTGAAAATTTTGAAAAATGGGCTTTGTCTGGTGGTGCTGATTTCACAGATCGATATGGAAATAAAATGAAGTCTTTGGAAGGTATGGCACGTTGGACGCCTATTATTGACGGGAAAAAATGTGTAAAAGGAGGGGTCGGAACTTATCATATGGAGTATGAATATACAATTGATGGTACAGAAGAATCTTATCCTTATTTGCGTAATGCTATCCGCATTATGAATCCACCGGTAAAATAATAAATTTAAAGATATAATAATTATGAGATATCTGGTAAAAAATAAAAATACAATAATGTTCGCCTTTGCCATATTGCTTTGTGCAATTATAGCAAGTTGTGAAGATGCAAAGTATGATACTATCGGCAGTAGAATTTATTTAGCTGAATCCAGTAGTTTGTCTTATGAATCTAAAAAAGTAACAGTAGCTGAAGAGGGTAGTGTTGTCACTGTGACTCCTCGGTCGGGACAAATTGCAACAAAAGATATAGAAGTTACTTTGGGACTAAGTCCGAAATCGTTGGAAGTATATAATACAAAAAGTGGTACGAACTATAAATCTATGCCGGAAGGTTCATATTCTTTTGATCAAAAGACAGTGGTTATAAAAAAAGGAGAATTAGTGGCTCCTACTGTTAAAGTATCAATTGATCCGTTGACAAAGGAAATGCTTGATTCTGGTGATAAATTTGCACTACCGGTTGCTATTACTGCTGTATCAGGTGGGCAACAAACTTTGGAAGGTGCAGATGTGATGATTTATATCATGGATCAGGTTATTATAACCTCTGCACCAGTGTTGACGGGTACAAAACCAATTACTATGGAAATGCGTCAGGATTATACAGTAACTCAATGGTCACTTGAAATGCGTATTAATATGAGCGAACTTGGGGATGGGGTGACTCCTGGAGTTGGTTATCCTGGTCCTCCTAGCTATCAGAATCAAGCAATATTTTCTGCAGGTCCAGGTAATGGTATCGCAGAAGATGGTGAAATTTATATCCGTTTTGGTGATGGCCCGATTCCTGGTAATATTTTGCAGATAAAAACACAAGGTACTCAAGTAAATGCTGCTACTAAGTTTAAAAATAATCAATGGTATCATTTAGCATTTGTTTGTGATGGAGTGAAATTGACTATTTATGTAAATGGAAATATTGATGCAACATTAGATCTTCCAAGAAAACCTTTGCGTCTTGTTAAGAATAGCTTTGGTATATGCAATGGTGATTGGATGGTTACAGATGCTATAGTTAGCGAAGTACGTTTTTGGACTACTGCTATTTCACAATCGCAGATTCAGAATAATATGTTTGCGATAAATCCGGGTACAGATGGCTTGGAGGCTTATTGGAAATTGAATGAAGGGTCAGGAACCGAATTTAAAGATGCAA
>ULPB01019247.1_pt1 | contig 13994 bp, 15 predicted proteins | sample 1953131 | NCBI WGS metagenome assembly ULPB01 (sample SAMEA4835618, study PRJEB28245) | human gut metagenome | biome: gut microbiome; material: fecal sample | place: Denmark | collected 2008
TTGATATTCCTGATAAAAAGGACAAATCGAAATTAAATGCATACAAAGCAGGTATTTTTGATGAAAAAGTTGATAGTAAGTATTCAATTAGTGAACATGAAGAAAAAGTATTGAGGTGTTGGGATGAATTTTATAAAGGAATAAACCTTAAGGTTATTGGATTCCCAATTTGGTCATTTGAATTTAAGGAAACATATGATTTAAATAAGTTACCGGCTTGGAAAGCTGAGTTTTGCAAAAAAAATAGAAAATTATATAATGAAAACAAGAAATTTATTGATAGATGGCTGGTAAAGTGGGACAACTTAAAAGATTTTACAATAACAGAAAAAAAATTTGAATGGCAAGCGGGTAAGTCAATAAGTACAATATGGGATGGATTTATCCAGTTTAGGCCATCAGGAATTAGGGTAAAACGACCTGATGCTTTCCCGGCTTTGGTGGCTATGGTACAAATTCCTATAATTGGAAAGTTAAAACGGAGATTAACGCCACGGGAGGCTGCCAGATTGCAAAGTTTTCCGGAAACATTTATTCCGGATGATAATGATTTTCAAGCATATAAACAATTCGGAAACGCTGTTAATGTAAATTGTGTTGAATATTTGGCAAAACGGCTATTTAAGTATGGAACAGATAAACAGTAGTTGAATTATAGTATATGTTGTTATTATTATATGATTATTGCGTTAATGTTCGTTTAAAATAAGTTATGTTCAATTTGCTAAATTATAGGAAATGCGTTGGAGGTTGGCATAAATAGGAATTGGAAGATGCTTCAAGAAAATAGAAAGAAATGATTATATAATATATGCTGAACTGGGAAGCAATAAAAAATGTAGTAAATGATTAGATCAATAATAGTGCAGGAACTATTCGGTACATGATACTATGATATCCATCACTGTAAGTTTTTGTTTTGAGGTAAATAAAAATCGTCAAAGCCAGTAAAATCAGTAGATTTGGGCTTGGTAGAATAGGAAGGTGATCTGGTTGAAGATAATACTTAATTACAAATCGTATTATGAAGCATTTAAACTCGGTGTTACAGACAACGGGTTTACAGATGTTGCCAGATTGCTGTTTTATCCTGTATTTGAAGAAAAGACTATTCTTGACGAGAACTTAAATCCATACGATGTGGATAATGCTAATGCAAGCGCTTGGGGAAATGGATATAAAACAATTCCTAAAGAAATACAGGCAGCTGTTGGAAAGAATGAAATGCTTACGAAGATCATTACATATTTCGATTCATCGGTAGTTCCAGTATTAAGCGATGCAATTGCCGATGAAATGTATGATGCAATGAAAGAACTTGTTGAGAATTGTGATTTGCGAGATTCCAAGAAGCAGCATTTGATGAAATATTACGGGGACTGTAAATATGGCGAATTCTTAGGTCGAGTGTTTCAAAGGGCTTTACTGGGGAATAACAAAGTCTCTTCGCCACAGAGAAAGAAAAGTGCATCTGATGCAAAAAGCGAATCCATTGATGAGTTTAATAAACTCATTTGTGGTGGCATGAAAAAACCAACTACAGTTGTTCCTGATGAAATCCAACCAGATGAACTTGGTTATGTAAGTGCATTATATGATGCCTACGAGGATGCACATAGCGTTCATATTAACGTTCCGACTGATCTTGATTCCATTGGATGTAGAGAGCATTTTGATAGACAGCGGAAGAACTATTATTTGGCAGAAACAATTGATCGGAAAACAAGAGATTCTGTGAAAAAGGAAGAGGATGGTCTGTTTGATACTCTAAAAGATGAAGTTGAATCTGGAATTTATGAGATAAGCCATAATACATATTCAAATGGTCTTGAAAAAGCGAATACGGTTCTCGATAGAGCTGGAACAATTTCATTATCGATAAACACTCAAAATTCGTTTTTTAATTGGATTGGACCAGGAGAGAAAAAAGGTGTGTGCCACATGTTGGTAAATGATGAAAGATTGGAGTGGGTAGATAAAGATGAAAAATAAGTTATTTAACTCTGTTTTTGAAATGCAACTTCGACTTTTATTATTGTTGAATGCGGGCAAAAGAAATTGGTACTCTCTTGGCAGACTTGTATCATTGGATTTCATTATCTGTTATGCAGAAGAATTTCAGCTTCCGTTTAAAAGTCCAAATGGTGATAATGATTATATGTACGGAGAATTATCAAATCGTAATGAACTTGCTGAGGCTGCAATTAAAGAGTTGGTATTAGATGGACTTGCAGATGTTAAGTTTGAAGAAGGATATCAATTCCAAATATCCGATGCCGGGAAAAAATATGCAAAGACATTTAAGAGTGAGTATGCGATGCAATATAGGAATATAGCGATTGACGCTATTAAGGTATTTCGTGGTTCTACAGATTATGATTTAGAAAAGTCAATTAATGAGAATGCAGTAAACTCGCTGAAAGGGGGAATTACTTGATGTATCATATAAAGAATATAAAGATTAAAACCAAAAATAATGTTATATCAGAACTTCATCTTGAGAGGGGATTAAACATTATATACGGCCCATCAAATACGGGAAAGACATTAGTGTATGATTGCATTAACTTTCTTATGGGTTGCAAAGGCTTTAATAAAAGTGGAAATAAGAACTTAGAAAGTGAGTCATATCATAGACTTGCTGTTCCAAAGTTGAAGATACAAGTAGTGTCAATGTTTATTGACCTCAATGGCGATGAAATTGTGTTATCGAGAGAAATAGACTCATCGGACATAAATATCTCAAGTAGATCTGAAAAAGTGGAATCTGGGACATATACTGTAGGAAATCCTACTAAGAAAAAGGGTGCTATTAGCAGTGTATGGCTTAAACTGATGGGAATTGATGATGAGGGTATATTCATTTACCAGTATGCAAATGGTTCTGTACAGGCGTTGAAGTTCAGAACATTTGCACATGTACTTTTAGTAAATGAAGACCGAATCACTTCAGGAAATAGTGTACTCAAAAAGCAAATTGGATACACAAATAATATTCCGGTAGATGTAATCTCGTCATTACTATACTTTAAGGATGAAATTAGTACAGAGAAACCGTCCATAGATGGTGATAATGATAAAATTATCACAGCAAGAAAATCTGCCGTCCAAATGATGTATGACAGGAGTTTAAGTGCATTAGCAGAGCAAGATTTTATTCGTTTAAAAGATCAGACTGACCAACGTAGTGCTGCAGAAATTGAACTCGAAATAAACAATTTATTGCAAGACATTGAAGCGGCAAAAAGTTCACTTGACAATGCAATCAGTAAGAATCAAGAGTTAACTGTGCTACTCATAGATATTGATGATAAGATTGCCGAAAGTAAGATGTTAAAAGATAGATATGCATCTTTAAGGACGCAGTACGAGTCAGACATAAGAAGATTGACATTTATTGCAGAGGGTGACTTACACCGAGACAGCATTCCTAAAATTTCTGTATGCCCATTCTGCAACGGTGAATTGCAAAAAGATAAATCTGCATCATGCATAGAGGCAGCCGAATTTGAGGTAGAGAGAATTTCTTTGAAAATCAAAGATTTAAGAGAGGCTGATTTATCTATTGATGAAGAAATTTCTAGATTGCTTTTGCAAAAAAATGAGATAGTGAATGAGCGAAATGATGTACAAAGTTTAATTAGAGGAGAATTAAAACCTAGGGTTGATATACTCAGAGAAAGCATGACATCATATGTTGCTGCATTGGAGAGGGCTAAAGTTGCAGAAATGGTAAAAGAGTTTTCTTTAATCTTAAAGGAACAGTATGAGGAGATAACAAAAAAGGAAGATGATAAAGATGCATCGGAACCGGCAAAATTAGATATTGAAAAAATAATGTCTGATCACATGAAAACTTCTATGACAGATTTATTAGAGAAGATACTTAAAGAGTGTGATTATGATAATTTTGTTGGTGCACGTTTTGATTCATCTCTCTGTGATGTTGTGGTTAATGGTAGTGAGAAGATGTCTCAAGGCAAAGGATTTAAGGCTTTTCTTAATACGATTATGGCCATGGCAATACAAGAGTGGCTTGAAAAGAAAGGTCGGCATCAATTACAGTTTTTGCTTTTAGATTCCCCAATTTTGAGTTTAAAAGAAAAAGAAGAAAACATTGGTACACAAAAAACCAGTAGCGGAATGAGAAGAGGCCTCTTCAAATATTTTGTAGATCACAGAAATGATAGACAGACCATTGTTCTTGAAAATGAAATACCGAATATTGATTATGAAGACGCTAACTTAATTCCTTTTACGAGAGTGGAAGGCAAGGGAAGATTCGGTCTACTACTAGATTATAGAGAATAATTTAATATGTATTTTAACAGCGGGAGTCATCCATTTGGATGGCTCTTTTTTTATTGCAAATTTCAGGTGATTTTAGGTAATTCCAGGTTCATGTATCTGAAGGTGCTATTTTCTATAATTTTAATTAGAAGAAAGCGAGGTGATAAATATGGCTAAGAACACAAAACAAACTTCACGTCCGATAGCTTCAAAAGCAAGCAAAGTTCTTCGTGATGGAAGATTCAGCAAGACATCAAAGTCTGTTGCTGGAAGTGCATTAGCACAAACAAGACTAGTAAAGCGTAAGTAATATTGGCAACAAGGGTGGACAGCGCTGGATTGGATAATCAACCTGTCCATCTCCCTTCGGGGAAATATCAAATTGTAAATATCACAAGGCCTGATTAGCTATAAGGGCATTGGGATACAGATATCAGCACTAACACAGGATAACCTGTGAAAAGTGCGGTAGAAGTACCCTTTTTTCCTTATGCTTTTTTCAGGCACTTTATGGGTCGGTACTTCTAAAGCACCGGCTCTATTTGTTTCCTATGCCCTTCTGCAAGAACCAGGCAGAAAGGCAGGAACTTTATGAAAATCAAGATTCGTTACGAGAACGAGTATCAGACCCTTGATGTTGAGAACATGGAGTTGGAGAAATGGTTAAACATCTCCATTTCAGAAGAAGAAAGTCAGGAGGATTACGAAAAGAGAATCCAAGATGTAATTGAAGAAAGATTTAATCGACCTGATTACAACAACTGGCACAAATATGATCGCCATATAGGTGTTGCCAAGATGAAGAACAAGGAGGGTGTTGTAGAGGTCAACACCGAAGAGGCAATTATGGCAAAAACTGCGGACAAGTCTGTTTTTACTAGAGATATTGATAAACTGGTAGAGAGAATTGACCATGAATGGAAGTACGAACATTACTGCAACTATTTGAGAAGTATTCTCAAGCCGGATGCAGCAGATATGGTTATCGCCATTGCACTTGATGGTTTAACTGTAAGCGAGTACGCAGAGAGAATTGATGACGAGCCAAACAATGTCAGTCATCGTTACAGAAGAGCAATCAACAAGTTAAAAAAAGTTTTTTTAAAAACGTCCTTTTAACCATTCTCCCAAGGCTACCAGGTAGGAGGGTGACACCTCCAAAGAATTTTATTTTGAAGGAGGTAATTCGTATGGAATTACAAGTATTTAATAGTGAAGAGTTGGGTTCTGCCAGAACAACTACGGTAAATGCCGAGGTTCTTCCGGTAATCCGTAAGAATGGAATGTGTGGGGTTGATGAGATGTTGAAAGGTCCTGCTCTTACCGTTGCAACACTTGCGCATCTTAAGCAAGAGAGTGACAAAAGAAAACAACTTGAATGTCAGATGCGCATTCAGCGTCAGCAGATTGCAGAGATGCAGCCAAAGGCAAGTTATTACGATTTGATTTTACAGAACAAAACCACAGTTCCTATTACACAGATTGCAAAGGACTACGGCATGAGCGGTCGCAAGTTTAATGAAATGCTTCATGAATTTGGGGTTCAGTACAAGTTCAGAAGGACATGGCTCTTATATCAGCAGTATGCAAAATGTGGATACACACAGTCCCGTACTTACGCAATTGATGAGAATAGAAGTGTGATGCACACCTATTGGACGCAGAAGGGCAGACTGTTCCTTTATGATTTTCTGAGAAATGAAGGTATCTTACCAGTTATTGAACAAGAGGACTGAAAGACATACGCATTGATAAGGCTAATCATGAGGGGTATTTCGAACCAACTACATGTGAGGCTCTTACTAGCATCTGTTGTGAAGAAGGTGCAGCTGATAAAAATGCTGCCTTTCTTCTGTTGGTATATATTTAACATTAGGTTTCTATTTAGCACCTAATTTAGTAAGTATGTCATAAAGTTGTGGTTTACACATCTTTTTGATAGAAGGTGCAGCGCTTGAATAACTCAGATGATCATACATATCATATAGGGAGTTTGGATGTCTGGAATATTTCTTGTCGCTACGAAGCTTGCCGTATAATTCACATACTAAAATTTTAAGATGGCGCCTATGATAATGTTGAATTCACTTGATTTCTTCGGTATGAGCATTTGGAGAACGGCAAAGTTTCACAGCATAATATTTTGTTGAAAGTTCATGTGTCAAGTAGTGTTGTAAAAGTGTCACATCAATTGTAACGCTACAAATTTTTTGCAGTCAGACGACTGTCTTTTTTGTTTGCGTTATGATAAAATAAAATCACATTGAAACCAATCAGATTTGAATTCGAAAAGGAGGATGGTTATGACTTTTTATGATTTACATGGAAAAGCAACAGCGTACTTACATGATGATGCAATTCATATTTATCTCTTTAATGGAAGACCAGTAGCATATTTATATGATGATGCCGTTTATGGATTTAATGGTCATCAATTTGGATGGTTTGAAGATGGTTGGATTAGGGATTTAAATGGTTGCTGTGTTTTCTTTACGGAAAATGCAACTGGCTCTGGACCAGTAAAACCAGTTAAATGTGTAAAGCCAGTCAAAGGAGCTAAATATGTGAAGCCAGTTAAATGTGCCAAGTATGCCAGACAGGCCAAGGCTGCTAAATCATTATCTTGGTCCAGATTATCTGGAGATCAGTTTTTTGAACAATAGGGTGTACTAGATAGAGGTTTACTAAAGGATGCAACTTATCAAAATTGGTATAAGGCTGTTTATATGCCTGCAACAGAACCAGAGGCAAAAGCTGCAGTATCAACTACAGGAAAGTAAGAGGCATTTATTACACGTACAGAATTATTTTCATCTATAAGTGCATCTAATGATGTGGTAATCATTCTAATCTGGTTTCTATCTACTCCAATAATATATGCCATAATCAACCCTCCAAGATTCACTACTTTGTGATTTAATTATATCATTTATTTTAATTGTTAGACAGCCTGACGCACGGTGGTGTGGTAGGAGGTAAATAAAATAATTATTTACCTCCTACCCGATTTTTTGAAAAATAGGAAAATAGGTTATTGACCATAGGTAATAAAAATTATATAATTTGTTTATGCAATGCATAAAGAGGTGGACTATGGAAACAAGAGAAGAATTGAAAAAATTAAGAGAAAGTACCGGCATGAATAGAAAAGAATTTTGTGAGTACTTTGAAATTCCTTATATGACGGAAACCGATTGGGAATTGGGAAATAGAAGGGTTCCGCAGTATCTTTTGCGATTGATGGCATATAAGGTTGAAATGGAGAGGTTGTCTGATAAAAGGTATAGGGATGACAAGGAAGATAATATAGCTAGTAAATAATGTAATGGTAATTATGCAACAGCTTGTGGCACAAATTTCTTGGAGAACAAATCTTATGCTATTGGATAAGCTAATATATTATCCTTGCGAATAGGTTGGAACACAGATATTATTATGTTGGGATAATAAGAGTAGAGACTCTTGATTATATAGAAATTCTTAAAGAGAAGAAAAAAGATGCAAGAATGGAGTAGATTGAAGATTATATTGAAGAAAATGTGGAATAAACATCAGTATGGTGAAATAAATTGGCATATTGAAAAAAGGGAATTGTACAAAGAATTTAAAACAACATTAGAGGCTGAGGAATGGGGGATGAAATATTATAAAAGCTGGGCAAACTCATATAAAGATGTAATGAGATTAGCCAAACATTCAATAACAAATAGCTTATTTACTGCACCTATCGAATGTTATTGTGGGGATACATATAGAAAGATCAATGATTTCTTGAGAAAAGAAGTTGATAGCGAAAGTAATATTTATCGAGAAATGGCAGATATATTGTCTATTGTTTTGTGTAGCGCACCTAGAATTCCAACGAATATTGTTCTTTATAGATTAGTTGACGATAAATTTGTCAGTGAACTTATTGAACAGAATAAGCAGGATAGACCGACACCAATACAAGAAAAAGGATTTATGAGTACAAGTTTGTTGAGAGACATTGTTTATGCGGATGGGGCTTATGCATATGAGAATAATTTATTAAAAATATACGTAGAATCGGATACCATTGGGATATATGTGAATGCAATTACTAAAAGGAGTGAAGAGGAAATGTTACTATTTCCTAATATGTATTTGGCATTGACAAATTACCCATATAGAGATGATGAGGTTAATAAAATGGTGTATGAATGTAAATTGATAAAGTTTTATTGAAAAAGAAATGTTTTTAATTTAACATTAAACCATAAGAAATACAATTGTGTATAGTGAGGTAATTGTAAATATAATTTGAATCAAATAGATTGGAGAAAAAAATGGCAGATAAAGTAGGAAATGATGAATATGGAGAAATCCTTATATATCAGACAGATGATGGAGATACGAATATAGAAGTAAAAATGCAGGATGAAACTGTATGGTTAACACAGCAGCAACTTATGCAATTGTATCGGTGTAGTAAATCGAATATCAGTGAACATATTAAGCATATATTTGATGAAGGCGAACTTGATAAAGATTCAGTTGTTCGGAAATTCCGAACAACTGCGAGTGATGGAAAAAATTATAATGTCGATTATTATAATCTCGATATGATTATTTCTCTCGGATATCGCATAAAGTCAGTAATTGCTACAAAATTCAGACAGTGGGCGACACAACGATTAAAAGAATATATCATAAAAGGATTCACAATAGATGATGAGCGTCTGAAAGGAAATGGCGGAGGAAACTATTGGAAGGAATTACTTGATAGAATCAGAGATATCAGGTCTTCAGAAAAAGTGTTGTATCGACAGGTTCTTGATTTATATGCAACTAGTGTTGATTATGATCCACATAGTGATGAGTCAATTGGATTTTTTAAAATTGTTCAGAATAAATTGCATTATGCAGCACATGGTCATACTGCTGCAGAGGTTATTTATCTGCGTGCAGATGCTGAAAAGCCATTTATGGGATTGACTTCGTTTTCAGGGGAATTACCAGCATTAAAGGACATAGGTGTAGCTAAGAATTATCTTGAGGAGAATGAACTTAAGGTATTGAATAATCTTGTTTCTGGTTATTTTGATTTGGCTGAAATCAATGCAATCGAGCATAAGCCTATGTATATGGATGACTATGTAAAACAGTTGGATAGTGTATTATCCTCAGGTAATCGAAAGCGATTAACTAGTTCAGGCTCGGTAAGTCATAAGCAGGCGATAGATAAGGCAAAGGAAGAATATAGAAAATATCAGGAAACAACTTTGACTCCAGTTGAAAAGGCATATCTTGAGAGCATTAAAGAAGTGTCTAAGGAAGTAAAGAGGAGATGACTTCATGAAAAAACAACTCAAATGCTACATCTATACTCGTGTATTCACCTCTATGCAGGTAGATGGTTACAGTTTAGATGTGCAAAAAGATAAATTGCATAAATACGCTGATTACCAGGATATGATTATCGCAGGCGAATACTCTGACGAAGGTAAATCTAGTAAAAGTGTGGAAGGAAGACCACAGTTATTTACGATAAATATGCCAACACAACTATGGGCATTGCCACTATTGCCACATTCCTTAATAACAACGGATACAAGAAGAAACTTCGCCAGAACAATACCATAGAAGGCTTTTCTGCATCATTTGTAAAAGGTGTACTTGATAATCCTGTATACTGCGGGAAATTGGCATTTGGCAGAAGAAAGAATGAGAAGGTTCCGGGAACAAGGAACGAATATCATGTGGTAAAACAGGACAATTACATGTTAAATGATGGCATTCACGAGGCAATTGTTACAGAAGAATTGTGGAATCAGGTGCATAAAAAAAGACAGGAAACTGGTGTTGCCAACATCAAAACCCACAGCTTGGATCACGAGCATATTTTGTCGGGAATTATAAAATGTCCTATCTGTGGAAGTGGTATGTATGGCAATGTAAATCGTAAAAAGCATCCTGACGGCGGACACTACAAAGATTATTTTTACTATGCCTGCAAGCACAGAACTTTTGTGAATGGTCACAAGTGTACTTACCGTAAGCAGTGGAGTGAGGATAAAATCAACGCAGCTGTAGAAGAAGTAATTCGTAAGCTGGTGAACAATCCAAAATTTAAAACGGAGATTCAGAAGCACATCGGACAAAGTATTGATACGCAGGAGTTGGACAGAGAGCATACAGGCTTACAGGAGCGATTAAAGCAGGTAATCGGAGCCAAGAATAAATTGGCGAATCAGATGGATAATTTATCCGTGTCTGACAAGCATTATGACAAGAAGTATGAGGATGTGCAAGTGCATCTGGACAAGCTCTATGACGAGATAGAAGAAATTGAAACTTCCACCCGTGCTGTAGAGACAAGACTGTATAATATTAAGCAGGAAAAGATTTCCAGTGATAATGTGTATCAGTTCTTATTATTCTTCGATAAGCTGTACGACAGATTTACAGATATGGAGAAGAAGACATTTATGAAGAGCTTCTTTGAGGAAGTAAATATCTATGAGGCAGAACAAGAAGATGGAAGAATTCTAAGAAGTTTCAAGTTTCGTTTCCCTGTATTTTCAACAATCAGGAATTATACGAACTTGATTGGGACAACGAAAGTACCGTTGAGACAGTCTGCCTTCTGTCAAGAAAAGCCCAATAAATCAAAGGATTTCGCTATTTTGGGAATAAAATAGATGTGTGTTTCTGTTTCCGTAGAATGGGTATGAGGGAATTGATTTACCCCAAGGATAAGATTTTCGAAATTATCAGTATACATTTTTGCAAAAGGAATACTTTTTCGCAAAAGAGGAGGAAGATGACGATATGAGAAGAAGAAAAGAAGAGTATAAGCAAAATAATTTCAATGGAAATGTGAATTTTACAGGAAAAACTCAAATTGCAGCAGGAGATATTATCAATAATATCTCGGAAGAGAAGCAAAAGACGGCAAATTATGATCCAGAACCAAAATGGCGTAGTCCATTTACTTTAGCTGTTTTAACATGGATTAGCACTATTATTGCAATTGTAGGAATATTTCCGTTTGCCAAAATAGTAAAAAGTATAGTTTGCTTTTTTAGAGGGATGAATGGAAATACAATAATTTTAGATATGCAGAAATATTCTATTATTTTTATAATATTTGTATTTTTATTTTTAATCTTTTTTACACTTAGAAGAATTGCTAAAAAGCAAACGAGACATCCTTTGTTTTTCAATTTTGCAATTAGTGGTTATAGGAATAGATTGACCATAGAGAAAATACATATTGAAGGATGCCCTCAATGTGGGGGCAAAATGAAATATTATAATAAACCAGTGGAATGGAGAGAAATTCTTCGTAGTGATGGAAGCACGAAATGTGAAGTGACAAAAAGAATACCTGTGTTAGAATGTAGGCGAAATGCAGAACATTGGTATGCAGTTGATCCTGCCGAGGACCGGGTAAAGTAGTAACATTAAAAGGAATTTTCAAATGGTTAAGGTATTTACCCCACCCTTAAGTTAATAGTGTCACTTTCGCTATGCAGTATAAAATCAAAGTTCAGGGGAATATTGAAACGGTTTGCCTGCTTTTAAAGAAACCTTGATTTTCTGCGGTTTGAGGGATATTAAGGAGCAAAAATGGATGTGTATTTTGTAGCCTTATGAATGCACCATTTGAATATTGTAGCAGAGGCTAATAATTGTTATTCAAATTATCTCGGTACGGGCGAATGCAGCAGACGTATTATAGAATACAGGATTTTGGTGTTAAGTTTTCGAAAATATTTTTTCGTGTTCTTGACAAAAACACATGTAGCAACTATAATTAAATTACCTGATAGGTAATATGGCGAAAGGTGGGAGGACTTGGAATTAGTTTATACAGATGCAAAAACGGAGAAACAATGTCCGAGTTTAAAGGTAGCAAGAAAGTTGTTTGGTGGAAATGCTGCACTTGCAAATAGCCTTTTTGCAAGAATAAATGCTTTGAAGCAGGCAGAAACTATTAAAGATATTATAGTCCAACCAACCTTTCACTTTCATAAACTTGAAAATAAAGGTGGAAGAAATCTGGATGGATATTTTGCAATTGATGTGAAATCGAGAAAGGATCAGTGGCGTATAATAATAGAACCACTAAATGAAAATAAGGAACCATATGTTCCGTGTAATATTAATGAGATATCGCAAAATGTGAGGATTGTTGAGATAACGGAGGTGAGCAAACATTATGAGTAATTACATTGAGTATAATGATACGATTGCATTTCACCCAGGATATTATATTAAAGAAATTGTGGAAGAAAGTGGATTGACTCAGGAAGATTTTGCAAAGAGATTAGATACTACGCCGAAGAATTTAAGTTTGCTGATTCGTGGGGAGCAGAGCTTATCTATTGATATTGCAATGAAGCTTTCTAGAATGCTTGGTACTAGCGTAAATTATTGGCTTAATTTGCAAAATTCTTATGCTGCTTTGATTGCAGAATTTAAATCACAAGAAGAATTACTGGAAGAAAGAAAAGTATTTGAATTATATGATTACAAATATTTTAGAGAGAATTATGGGCTTCCGGATTTGCCTAGAAAAAAGGACGAACAGATTAAAGCGGTTCGTGAATTTTTGAAGGTTGCAACATTAACAGTGTTTACCAAGAGAGATATGGCAGTAAACTTTAGAAATTCAACAGAAGCATTAGAAGAAGCTAGTACAGTTAAGGCGAATACTATGGTTCAGATCGCAACTAATAAGGCATTGGCTGTAGATGCACCAAAATTTAATAAAAAGAAATTTGAAGCTGCGGTACAGTATGCGCTGACATTGACTAAAAATCATAGCGAATTTTATCCATTGATTCGAAAAGCTTTCGAGGAGGCTGGTGTTATCTTTGTAATACTTCCTAATATTGTTGGCTCAAAGATTAATGGAGCTACCAAAAAAATTGGTGATAATATAATGTTGATGGTTAATGATAGAAGACTTTATTCAGACTCATTTTGGTTTACATTGTTCCATGAGATTGGTCATATTATTAATGGTGATTATGGAATATCGTTTGAGAAAGAATCTGGGGAACAAGAGCATGCTACTGACTTGTTTGCGGAGGATAGTCTTATTCCAAGAGAACAGTATAATGATTTTGTGGCAAGAGAAAGATTCGGATTAAAAGATATTATTCGTTTTGCGGAATCGATTAACAGAGATCCTGGCATTGTATTAGGAAGATTGCAGAATGATGGTTTGGTCGGATTTGATGATTGGACAATGAAGCCAATAAGACATAAGTATAGGGTTAAAATGGCGTAATATCATAGTAAAAGATTGAAGAACCGATTATGTGAGTTGGGTTCATGATGTGAAGCAGCGTTATGTGTCTGCACAGATAAAATCAGCGGTCAAAGTAAATACAGAGCAGCTTTTCTTTAACTGGCAGTTGGGGCGGGATTTGGTTGAGAGAAAAGCAGAGGAGAAATGGGGAAAAGGAATTGTGGAGCAGCTTAGTCTTGATCTGCAGAATGAATTCCCCAAAGCGAAAGGATTTTCAGCAAGAAATCTTTGGAATATGAAAAAATGGTATCTATTCTATTCCGGAAATGAGAACTTTTCAGAACTTGCACATCGTATAGAGGAAAGTCTCGATATGAAAAGCCTAAAACTGCAGCAGGTTGGCATGGAAATTGACGAAAAGCAAAAACTGCACCAACTTGGTGCAGAAATGGAATTTCCTTCTGTTTTTGGATTTGTGCCG
>ULPB01043093.1_pt1 | contig 13603 bp, 10 predicted proteins | sample 1953131 | NCBI WGS metagenome assembly ULPB01 (sample SAMEA4835618, study PRJEB28245) | human gut metagenome | biome: gut microbiome; material: fecal sample | place: Denmark | collected 2008
TATGAACTTTTTTCTATTTCGTATTGAGCGTGCGCATGGAGTTTAAGATCGCGATTACAGAAACTCCGACATCCGCGAATACTGCTTCCCACATATTTGCCATACCAAGGGCACCTAATAATAATACCAGAGCTTTGACTGCAAGTGCAAATACAATATTCTGTTTTACGATGCCAAGTGTCTTTCTTGCGATTTTGACCAGTGATGCAATTTTTCGGATATCATCATCCATCAGTACGATGTCCGCTGCCTCGATCGCAGCATCCGAACCCATGCTTCCCATGGCGATTCCGATATCTGCTCTTGTGAGTACCGGTGCATCGTTGATACCATCACCGACGAATGCCAGTCTCTCTTTTTCATTCTGTGCACCCAACAGTTTCTCCACCTGACCGACTTTGTCTGCCGGGAGCAGTTCTGCATGCACTTCATCAATGCCAAGTTCTGCGACAACGGCATCTGCAGCCGCCTGTCTGTCTCCGGTCAGCATAACTGTCTTTTTCACACCGACCTGTTTCATATCGCGGATCGCATCTTTGCTGCCCTCTTTGACAGTATCGGAGATCACGATACTTCCGGCAAACACGTTGTTGCATACCACATAGACAACCGTTCCGGCAGTCTTGTTTTCCGTGTAAGCGATATTCTGCGCGTCCATCAGTTTTGCATTGCCAAGGTATACTTCCCTGCCATCAATAAATGTATGGATTCCGTGTCCTGCGATCTCCTCCGTATCTGTGACGCGCTCCATGGAAAGTGTTTTTCCATATGCTTCGCGGATAGAGTTCGCGATCGGATGGTTGGAATAACCCTCACCGTACGCTGCGATCTCCAACAATTCTTCTTTTCCGATTGTGTTGTTTTTGTCCGCGGAAGGCTGTACTTCCGAAACCTTAAATTCACCCTTGGTCAGTGTACCGGTCTTGTCAAACACGATCGTTGTCATCTCGGCAACTGCCTCTAAATAGTTGCTTCCTTTGACCAGAATACCGATCTTAGAGGAAGCACCGATTCCACCGAAGAAACCAAGCGGAACAGAAATGACAAGTGCACACGGGCAGGAAATAACCAAAAAGATACATGCTCTCTGGATCCAGTCTGCCCAGCCACCGCCTAAGATCAACGGAGGTAAAATAGCTAAGATCACTGCACCGATGGTGACAACCGGTGTATAATATTTTGCAAATCTTGTGATAAAGTTTTCTACTTTGGCTTTCTTACTGCTTGCATTTTCTACCAGTTCTAAGATACGGGCTACCGTAGAATCCTCAAATGCTTTTGTTACTTTTACTTTGATCGTACTGCTACCGTTGACACATCCGCTGATGATCTCATCTCCGACTGTTGCCCTGCGCGGTACAGATTCACCGGTCAGCGCTGCGGTGTCGATCATGGAGGTTCCCTCCGTCACGATTCCATCAAGCGGAATGCGCTCGCCCGGTTTTACAACGATGATCGTTCCAACTTCCACATCATCCGGATCAACCTGCGTCAGCACACCATCTTCCTCAATGTTGGCGTATTCCGGACAGATATTCATCATATCGGAAATGGACTGTCTGGATTTGCCGACCGCATAATTCTGGAACAGCTCTCCAACCTGATAAAACAGCATAACGGCAACTGCCTCGGAATATTCTTTCACGCCAAACGCGCCAAAAGTTGCGACCATCATCAGAAAGTTTTCATCAAACACCTGTCCGTGACTGATGTTTCTGACTGCCTTATAGACAATGTCATAACCGATCACCAGATACGGGATCAGATAGATCAGGAATACAAGCCACTGGCTCGGTAACTGCTCTAACACTCCAGTATGCTCTAAAACCATTAACACTACAAACAGCACAAATGCAGTGATAATACGGTACAGCATTTTTTTCTGTTTTGATGTCATATTGATTCCTCTTTTCTTCATTTATTTCATATGTTCATGTATTCATATGTTTTCTTTTTTGTAAGCCCGGTATGCATCTGTTTTCAACCCTGTACTGCCTGATCTCTTTTTTCCTGCAGCATTTTTATTTCGTGCAGATATATGATCACGTGCAGCACTCCTTTGGCATAACCGGGCTTTCCCTGTATGAGACTGACTGTCACATACAACTATGTTTTTGTTTTACCTGATTTTTTTTACATTAAAATCTTGCAGTCCGGCTCAACCTTTGCACAGACTTTTACGACTTCTTTCATGATGTCATCGAATTTGTCATCCACTGCATCTACCATCATTTTCTGTGTCATAAAGCTGACATTTGCATCGTTGACACCCTCGATTTTTTTGATAGCCTCTTCCATTTTTGCTGCGCAGTTTGCACAGTCAAGATCCTCAAGTTTGAATTTCTTTTTCATAATTGAATCCTCCATTTTCTTTTTGATATAAATTTTGTTTTTACTTACTCTTCGATATGTTCTCTTCCCTGATCGATGATCGTTCTTACATGCTCATCTGCCAGTGAATAAATCACGGACTTTCCTTCGCGCCGTCCGGTCACAAGCTTCGCCTGTTTTAAAATCTTAAGCTGATGTGAAATCGCCGACTGGTTCATATTCAGTGACTGTGCCAGATCGCATACACACATCTCCGACTGAAACAGTACGAACAGAATCCGGATTCTTGTGGAATCTCCAAACACTTTGAACAGTTCGGCGAGATCATATAATTCATCTTCGTCAGGCATCTGTTCATTTGCCGCTCTGATCTTATCTTCATGAACTTCATATGCCTCACAGCACGGTACATCGTCTATTGCCAAATCTTACACCTCCAGTCTTTCACATTATCATTTGAACATATTCTTATCTGTTCATATGTTTATGATAGTACTGGTATGTGGATTTGTCAAGAAATTAGAATATAATTTTCATTCTTTACGTTTTATATTGTTACTGTCCACTCGTACTTCGTTCCAGTAACGGATTTTGCCGATGCTTCGCATTCCAAATCGGCAAAATCTGCTACCACCACTGTATCATACGGCATTTTCAGTTCAGAAAATGCCTGCCTGTAAACAGTAACTTTATATTCTCCGTATCAAAGCCCACGCCCCCATCATCAGATCCGCCGGAACAATCTTTGCCGCTGCACGGTGCAAGGTACATACGATACCCGGTGTGGATACTGCCAGCCCAAGTTTTGCATCCAGCAGTGCATGACGCGCCACATTTTTCTGTCGGGAAGCAAGCGGAAAACTGTGAATATAAGAACTGTCACTGCTCTTCTTTGCCCGCCCGATGAACTCGGTGTCCTTGATCCAGTAAGGACAGACAGCGGTCACACGGATTCCCGTACCGTAAAGTTCCACGCGCAGCGCCCTGCTGTAACGATATAAAAATGCTTTCGTTGCCGCATAAACACTCAGATATGGAAACGGCTGAAATGCCGCGGTCGAACAGATCTGCAAAACACGCGCACCGCGTTTCATAAAAGGCAGTGTGATCTGTGTCATGGCAACTGCCGCCTTACAGTTTAAGTCGATCATGCCATCCACATCCACTCTTTTGATATCCCGCCAGGAACCGATCTTTCCGTATCCCGCCGCATTGACTAAAATACGTACATTCGGTTTTTCTTTCCAGAGCATCGCCTCTATTTCATGCAGTGTCTCTGCCTTTGTCAGATCCCCGGTAATGATCCTAAGATGTGTCTGAAGTTCTTTTTCTAATGCCGTCAGGCGGTCTTTTCTACGCGCGACCACCCATATTTCATCTAGTTTTTCCTGTTTCCTGATCTGTCTGACAAACTCACTGCCAAGCCCGCTTGACGCCCCTGTTACGATTGCTATTTTCATAGGCACTATTCCTTTCCTGATATCCTGATCATTAAGTATTTTTATAATTTATAATTATAACAAATTTTTTTCCTTTCTCACAGTCATTGTGCACTGATACGGCGGGCAAAAAATAAAAATGAGACCACCTGTACAGTAGTCTCATTTTTATATAATAAAGTAATTTTTCTGATTAACCAGAATTTCTTAACCAGAATCTGTTAACCCTTTACACTGCCAAGTGCAACACCCTGTACAATGTGTTTGGATAAGATCAGATATACAATGATAACCGGGAAGATGGAAAATGCGATCATCACATATACCTGCCCCATGTCAAACTTGAGCCAGTCAGCTCCACGTAACTGTGCGATCAGGATAGGAAGTGTCTTTTTCCTGTCATCATGTAAAACCAGCGCTGGTGTGAAATAATTATTCCAGCTGCTTACAAAAGTAAAGATCATCTGCACTGCGATAGCAGGTTTCATCAACGGCATTACGATAGTATTAAATGTATGAAATTCTCCTGATCCATCAATGCGCGCTGCTTCGATCAGTGACAACGGCAATGTACTTTCCATGTACTGTTTCATGTAGAAAAACGTAACCGGAGCGGCAATTGCCGGTACGATCAGAGGAATGAAGGAATCCTCTAATTTCATGCTGGAAACAAGTTTGATAAATCCAAGTGCCGTTACCTGTGTCGGGATCATCATAATCATCAGGATAAACGGATAAATATATTTTTTCAGTTTGAAATCATATGCATGGATCGCATAAGCTGTCATCGTCGAAAAATATACACTGAGTACTGCACTAAGGGAGGAAACGATCAGACTGTTGATCATACCGTTCCACACCGGAAGTGTTCCATTCCTTAAGTTTTTCCAGTTTTCCCAAAGATGGCTGCTCGGAATCAATGTAAAACCTGACTGCAACTCACCGTTTGATCTGGTCGCATTGATAAACAGCACATAAAACCAGAATAAACACAAAACAGAGACAATCGCTAATACAACATATGCAATAAATCTTCTTGCATGAATTCCTACACCTTTTTTTAAATTACGGTTCTCATTCATACTTTTCACCCCTTCCTCTTATCATTGCCGGTTATCTTAAATACTACCAGACTTAAAATACCTGTAATGATAAACAGAACAACTGACAGTGCACCAGCCATACCATAGTTCTTGCTGTAGAGATGTTTATTTAAGAACATGATCAGCGTCATGGTAGAACGCATCGGGTCACCGGTTCCGTTGGTTAAGATCTGTGGCACATCAAATAACTGTAAACCACCGATCAGAGATGTGATAACCACATATACAAGGATTGGGCGTAACAGCGGCAGTGTGATCTGCCAGAATACCTGCGAAGAAGTTGCCCCATCGACCTCTGCTGCCTCAAACAGAGAGGTATCGATACCCATCATGCCTGCCATCAGAAGGATCGTCGTATTACCAAACCACATCAGACAGTTCATCAATGCGATCAACCCTCTTGCACTTCCTACATTCGATAAAAATTTATACGGTGTATCAACCAATCCAATCTGCATCAGCATTGAGTTGATGGGTCCTCCATCAGAAAACAACGTAAAGAACAACATGGAAAATGCAGATGCCATGATCAGATTCGGCAGATATACAACTGTTTTAAAGAAACGGGTTCCTTTTAATTTAAGACGTACATCGGAGAACCAGGCGCCAAGTACCAGTGATAAAATGATCTGCGGCACGAAACACATGATCCATAATACCATAGTATTTTTTGTATAAACCCAGATATCTCCATCAGAAAAGAGTTTTTGATAGTTTGCAAGTCCGACAAACTTTGGTCCGACCTGTGTCAGTCCTGACATATAGTTTTCAAAGAAACTGTTGTAAATAGTGCTGACTAATGGGATCAGCTGAAAAATAACGTATACTACAATAAATGGAATCAAAAAGATATATCCCCATTTATTGTACCTTACTACCTTTCCACTACTTTTTTTCATGATAATCTGACCTCCTTTTTCAGAGTGTATTATTTTCATCCACAGAGCTCACAGCATCCTTCACCTTTATCCTGTGTAAACATGCTGTCAGCTCTGCGCTTGGCATTTTAACCTGAATAAACCGCACCTGCCTTCCTTATTGCATTCCGGCAGGCGCAGCTTTTCATTCATAACAACAGAATATCCGCAGAGCGTGCTTTCCATTGTTATTTTTAGATCATTCATCTTCTTAATATGTTAATTCCGGATATTTCTCTAAAACTGATTTGTAAAACAAGTCTAATGCCTCTTCTTTCGTTGCACTTCCTTCAAAATAGTTCTTCATTGCATGCTGAAATTCTTCGTTGCATCCCTGATCGTATGAAGAAAGATTACTTAAATCAAGTTTGGATACACCCTCATTATAAATACCAAGTGGATTCTGTCCGCCTAAGATTTTACTTGCGTAAGAGCTGTCTGCCATCTCAACGATTACATCCTGGTTGTTTACAAAGTCATCATCTTTCTCGATGATCTCTCTCATAACATCATCATTGGTTGTCATCTGAAGCAAGATATCTTTTACAAGACTCTGGTTATCCGTTCCTGTTGCTGCACAGATCCATGTACCACCCCAGAAAAAGCCCTGTGGTCCTTCGGTTGCACCCCAGCCGCCGTTGTAACCGATACTGCCTTCGGTATCTGCTGCCATTGAGAAGTTTACTAACCATGCAGGTCCAAAGTAGCAGAATACATTTCCTTCCGGATAGAAACCTTTCTTCCAGTCATCACTCCACAGTTCGTATGTTCCTGTCTCGCCTGCATCTACAAGTTCTTTGGAATCATCAACCCATTTCATAATGTTGTCATCAATATTGATTTTGCCATCAACAACCCATTTGGAAGAAACATTATTGGAATATACACGGTATGTATCATTTACGGAAGATGTGATGGTGTAGCCGGCATCTTTCATCTTCTTTGCTGTATCATTAAATGTATCCCAGTCTTTCACATAATTCTGAACCTCTGCCGGATCATCAGAACCTAATACTGCTTTTGCTGCATCTCTGTTATAGAATAATACGCCAGGACAGCCCTGCCATGAAAGACCTTTTAATACACCATCAGAATTGGTAACAACATCTTTGGTGTACTGATACTGTTTAGAAAGATCTTCATCGGTAATACCAAGGTCTGTCACTGCCATTGTGTAGTCGGTATCAACATATTTCAATGCATAATCAGCTTCTACCAGGAAGATATCAATTTTATCATCTGCTGCTGCATCAGACTGCTTTAATAAGGCTGCATCCAGGTTATTCTGATATGCCATATCATCACTCGGGGTAATGTTCCATTTTACTGTTACATCACCGATCGTACCTGTGGTTGCATCTACCTCTGTATATCCAGGATAATGATCTGTCAGACGACTCTTGAACTCCTCATTCCAGCAGTAGATATTCAATACTTTTCCCTCATCAGAAGTACCTGTCTCTGCGTCTGTACCTGCTGTCTCTGTTACCGGCGCAGTGTCTTCTTTTGCTGTGTCATTGGATTTCTCTGCTGTGCTGCTGTTTGCTGTATTTCCTCCACAGCCTGCCAATAAAGCTGTCCCCATTGCTACCACAAGCATCATACTTACGATTCTTCGTTTCATTTACTTTTCCTCCCTTTTTATAAGCACCTTTGGAACACTTTATCTTTTGTGTTCCTGTCTCGTTTACAAGTGATATATTACCGGATTTCAGCTCTGCATTATATTAAATCACTTGAAAAAATATCAGATTCATGACATAATAATGCGAAAATAAAAAACAGGAGTAATGCTATGGAACTTTCAAAAGAATGGTATCACACAGAATTAGCCAACAGTGAATACGAGATGCTGCACCGTTCCCCGACTGTTGAATATTCTTTTTACAATGCTGTCAAAACCGGTGACATGGATTCTGTGATACGAAACTGTAAGGAAGATGCCTTCATCGACTTAAAGGGTACCGGTGTCCTTTCCCGTAATCCGCTTACAAATATTAAATATCATTTTGTTGTCACTACCGCTATGATCACGCGCTATTGTATTGATGGCGGATTAGAGCCGGAGCAGGCTTACCGCCTGAGTGATTTTTATATTTTAAGGATGGATTCGTGTACCACCGTCCGGCAGGTGGCAGATCTGCATCATGAAATGGTAAAAGATTTTACCGGAAAAATGATTTTACAGAAAAAAAGTTCTATACTCTCGAAACCGGTCATGCAATGTGTGGATTACATCTATACACACATCAAAGAACGCATTACCATAACCACTTTAGCTGAATATACCGGTCTGTCTGAAAGTTATCTCTCGCGCGTTTTCAAACAGAACCTCGGCATATCCATCAGCGATTATATCCGTGAAAAAAAGATTGAAAAGGCAACTCATCTGCTGCGGTATTCTGACAAACCGATCGTCGACATCGCAAACTATCTTTCTTTCTCCTCACAGAGTCATTTCATTCAGATTTTTGAAAACTATACCGGACTGACGCCCAAAAAATACCGGGATAAATATTATAAATCCATGTGGTAATGCATGTTTTCTAAAAAAAGCAGCATACAAAATCTGTATGCTGCTTCTCTCACCCTATCAGTCATTTTTACATGTTACTCTTGAAAAAACACATCAATTCTGTGACATTTTTTTGGGTCAAGTGTTTCAATCACACTCTTCCTTAACCGTACACCATATTCCGGCTCCGGTTCCAATACGACTTTCTCATCGCACACTGCCCGTCTGATCTGCTCTATTCTTAAGTCCTTCTTTTCCGGATTATGCATTATGATCTCAAATTTCTTCCTGGCAAATTCCAGCTTCAATCCAGCACTGCCTTTTTCATCAAACTGTTCCGGCAGCAGAGATGGTGCGATCACCAGATCTCCAAGATCTCCTTTTACACCAAATACCTCTGTGATCATCGTCAGCATATACCAGCTCGCCGCACCTGTCAGATATGCATAAAGTCCTCTGCCTTCATTATCAAAATACTCCGGCAGTCCCGGGTACATTTTACTGTTTTCAAAATTCATTGCGGCTTCTAAAAGTGTCTGCAGAACTTTATGTCCCTCCCGGATAAATCCTCTCTGATACAGTGCATTCGCATACATGACTGTCATATGGGAAAACACTGCACCATTTTCTTTTTCCCCATAGGCAAATCCAAACATTCTTCCGAGATCAAATTTCTCCTCTTTAAAATCTGTATTCAGACGATATCCACCGGCTTTCTGATCAAACAGAAATTTGTCTGCACTCCTGCAGATTTCTTTTACCTGTTCCTCTCCCGCAGTTTTGCTCATGACTGCGAACACCTGTCCTGTCAGCATCATGCGGACTTCATCCTTTTTACTGTACTCAACCGCATTTCCATGATTGTCATAATATCCGTTAAACCAACCCATATCATCCCCGGCACTGATCCATTCTTTCTCTCTGATATGCTGCATCAGCCACTCTGCCTTCTCCACCAGATTCTTTCGTATCTGTTCTGTGGAAACCAGGATCATGCCTCCTTTTACATTATGTTCGCAGAGGCTGGTATATTCGTCCAGCAGTTTCTGCTTTCTGTCCGGACTTTCATATAATTCTGTTCCTTCCGCAAGCAGACATTTCATCTCTTCTGCCATTTCAATTTTACTGATCCCGGTTTTCTCTTCCATATGCTTCAGACAATCTGCAATATCTTTTAAATTTCCAGCATATGCACACGTAAATGCCACACTCTCGCCTTTTTCCCATGCCATGTCAAGTGCATCATTCCAGTCCGCACCGTGCAGTCTCATCTCATTATGCTCTCCGACATCATAAAAAGCACATAGATTCTGCAGTAAAATATGTTCTAAAATTGTTCCAAAATAAATATTTCCACCTGCTGTGCGCTGTTTATTTCCATATGCATGATCCCAGTTATTATCATGTGCAGTACCTCTTTTTGTCTGCAGATCTTTGAAATAGGTTACCTTCTCCAGCAAAATATCAAGATCTCCTGTCTGATCCAGATATAATTTTGTCGTCACAAACGGCCAGAATGCATGATCCATCCATACGCGTGTAATATTATTGCGGTCTGCAATAAATTCTCCCTGTCTGCTGCCAATGATCGTTGCGTTCGTTCCATCCATCCTTACACCGCCATAATTGTCAACGATCATCTGGCGTACTACTGACGGCTCCATGATCAGCAGAGCAAGACAGTCCTGCCAGAGATCTCTCCAGCCACGTCCTCCTTTGCCATAATCATGATATGGTAAAAATGAACAGCCATAAATGCGGCGCAGAACCGGCTGAAAACAGATCCATTTTAAATAATTATCAATGTTTGTATCACCCGTTGAAAAATCAACATTTACTTTGTCCGTCCAGTGTTTTTTTACGGCTTCAAATGCCTTCTCGATCTGTTTTTTCGTACGGTAAGCAGATGTCATTTTCTCAATATTCTGTTTTTCCCCGGAAACCCCTGCAAGTACCAGATACGTGACTGTTTCCTGTGGTTTTAAGGTAACCGGTGCGAAACGCATTCCACCTGCTGCCTCTTTTCCCTGCAGTTTTGTTCCTGCCAGAACACCGTCCTTATCCATTCTTACCGCTTCGGGATTCAGGTAACTTCCCCCTTCCCCGATAAACATTTCCGTTGTCGGATAGAATTTTTCCGGCGCCTCTCCCTCTCCTGTAGATCCATATACAAAATAGACCGTCTGATTTTTCTGATGGCCCCTCTCATCAAAGGAAAGCACCGGGCACACCTCCACGCCATACGTTTTTGTTTCAATTCTGTGCAGCAGCGACGTCACATGACGATGATCCCTGATATTGTCTGCACTCCGTCCATAAAGCGGAATCACAGCAACCGGTGTAATCTTCTGTTCCTGATCCGCTGTATTGGTCAGTTCTGTCATCATTACTTCCATTGTCCCATCTATCGTAACAAAGGAAGTGGTTTCTGCTTTCATTTCATATTCTCTGGATATTCTCGTCAGTTTCTGCCACATAAAACCAGCTTCTAATATGCTTTCATCCTGATCCTTTGTAAATTTTGCCGCTTCCTGCTTCGCCGAGGAACCACAGACGGACCAGCAGCCCTTATTTTCAATACGACACCAGAAATTTCTCGTATTGCGGTTATTATGTAAATTTTCAATACTGACAGGTTCTAACAGAAAATGATTCTGATCTGTCTTGCTGTCTCCTCCGAGATTTGGCGTGATACTGGATTTTAACCCTGTTTCACCTGCCAGCGGAAGATACAGCCCGCTGTAATTTTCCGGATTATGAATACGGAAGGTTCCATTTTTATCTGTAAATTCTATCTTGTTCATAAGACTCTCCCTTCTTTACATGACATATTTTTTACGACATAATCAGTTCTATGTCTGTCTCATCAGTAAGCACAGTCTGCGGAATATAATTATCTTTCATCTCCTGTCCATTCACGAAAAGTTTTTTGCAGCCGCTCTCGGCATGTCCCGGATTTTTTACGGTAATATGCAGATGACATCCCCTGAAATCCTTATCTATCTCAAACAGTTCCCACTCCTTCGGAATCGACGGTGCAATGCGAAGTCCATAAAGGTCAGGACGCATGCCAAGGATTCCCTCCACACAGCCCACCATAACCGTTGATGCTGTCCCAGTCAGCCAGTGTACATGGGATCGTCCAAAATTCGGACTGTCTTTCCCTTCCGTAAACTGCCCATAACAGTATGGCTCTAATCTGCGGATCTCTGCCTTGTCATTCTGCGCTGCCGGAGCGTTCTCCATAAAATAAGTAAATGCCCTCTCCCCATGTCCTCTTAATGCTTCCGCTAAAATGATCCAGCCCTGCGACTGCGAAAAAATACCGGCATTTTCTTTTGTTCCGGCATTGTAAATAACTGCAAGAGCCCCGTCAAATGCATGTTCATGGTATGGAGGATCCATTAAGATTGCTCCATATTCCGTGTTTAACCTGTCATAAACCTGCTGTAATGTACAGTCTGCCTGTTTCTCATCTGCAAGTCCGCTGATCACCGCCCAGCTCTGAGGGTTTAACCACATATTTGCTTCCGGATCAGTACGTTTTCCAATCGTCTCTCCACTCTCCGTAAATCCACGGATAAATCTGTCTTCATCCCAGCAGAGTTCCTGGATCAGATTTCCTAACTTTTTCTGGTTTTCATCCAGAAATGCAATGTATTCCGTATCCTTTTTATGTTCTGCAAAAATGCGTAAAATTGTCATTGCATAATAAAACTGAAATGCAACAAACGTTGACTCTCCATCTTTTCCAAGTCTTAAACAGTCATTCCAGTCTGCATAGAGTCCGGCTGGCATGCTGTGCTTTCCTAGATGGTTCATGGAAAAATCTATCGCACGTTTCAAATGTTCATAAACCGTTCCTTCATCTTTATTTGCAAATGGAATTACCTCATCCATAAATGCAGTATCGCCCGTTTCTGATACATATTTGTATACTGTCGGGAACAGCCAGAGTGCATCATCTGCCCGGTAAGCCGGATGTCCTGTTTCCTGTACATAAGAAGCATCGTCCGGTGTATCTTCATGTCCTGGATTGTGTGTAAATTTAACCAGCGGAAGTCCTCCTCCGTTATCCACCTGTGCGGAGAGCATAAAACGGATTTTATCTACTGCCATTTCCGGTGCCAGATGAATCACACCCTGAATATCCTGTACCGTATCGCGGTAACCATATCCATTTCTTAAACCGCAATAAGTAAAAGATGCCGCTCTTGACCAGATAAATGTCATAAAGCAGTTATATGCATTCCAGGTATTGATCATAGTGTCAAATTCCTTGCTCGGTGTCTTAACCTGGAAATGGGAAAGTTTTCCATGCCAGTATGCCGTCAGTTCTTCCAGTTCTTTTTTACATACTTCCTCTGTGTTCTCATATCCTGCTACAATTTCAGCCGCCTCATCGTCTTCTTTCATTCCCACAAGAAACGCGATTTCCCTGGTTTCTCCCGGTTTCAGATGAAGTACGGTGGAAATGGCTCCGCAGCCGTTTTCATTATAATTTCCCCTGTTATTTAAAACGCCGTCTTCCACCCCTTTGGGATTTCCATATCCATGATATCTGCCAAGGAATTCTTCTTTTTCTCCACACCAGGAATCAGCTTTTGCCCCAGCAAGTCCGAAAAACCGGTTGATCACGGTCTTATGGTCAATTTCTTTTCCATTTTCAATCTTATCAAGATTTGCATGGATCATCTGGCGGATGCGGTTTTCACAGAAAACTGTCCTTGTGATAAACTGTGAATATTGGAGATTTACCTGATCCTGCTCATAATTACTGTTATTCGTAAATTCCGCATAACCGGTCACGGTCAGCTCCCTTTCCCGGTCAGAATCGTTTGTAATGCCAAGATTCCACACTTCATATGACTGATCTAACGGAACATAGTACCGCACTTCTGAACTGATACCGTCATACACAGCTTTCATCTTTGTATATGCAGTGCCATGATGGCACTCGCTCTTATAAGTATCTAAACTTTTTCCAACCGGCTGCCATGATGCAGACCAGTAATCTCTGTTTTCATTATCCCTGATATAAATATATCTGCCCGGTTCATCAAACTGGTTAAAGACATACCTTAAAATTCTTCCGTTTGCTCCTGATTTTGCAAAACTATATCCCCCTGCATTATTGGATATAATTGCTCCATACTCCGGCGAACCAAGATAGTTGACCCATGGTGCCGGTGTATCCGGTCTTGTGATCACATATTCTTTTTTCGATTCGTCAAAAAAACCATATTTCATACTTCACATTCTCCTATCACACTTATTATAAACAAATTGCAGCAATTC
>ULPB01002233.1_pt1 | contig 13557 bp, 13 predicted proteins | sample 1953131 | NCBI WGS metagenome assembly ULPB01 (sample SAMEA4835618, study PRJEB28245) | human gut metagenome | biome: gut microbiome; material: fecal sample | place: Denmark | collected 2008
GGAACAGTGATGTCATCAGGAAGTTCCTGTTCCCATGTCGGATCTGCTTCCTGCTCGGCTTCATCAAAAAGATTCAACTGGCCATCGATATCTTTCCGTTTTTCACTGGAAGTACCAAAAAGTTTCTTCGTGAGATATTCAATCTGCTGACGAAGGTTTTCTTTTTCCAGCCGGTCTGCTTCCAATGTTTTTTGTAAAGACTGGATCAGTTCTGTCTGTGTGGAAATCGTCTTATTCAGTTGGTTGATCATGTCCTTGTACGCAAGGATTTTTGAATCTTTTGAATTGCCAGCCATATGTTTTCTGCTCCTTTTTCACTGCTCTTATTATACCATAAAAAGCAATGAAAAAGAAGCAGAAAACCCAGCATTATCAAGGCTACGATAAAGACACCTTTGTATTTATCGGTATCAGAGGACAGGAAGTGCGCAAGCACCGCCTGTCCTTTGATATTTCTACGCTTCCCCCACGATACCGATATGGGTGAAGTAGATGTCGATTTGCTGTTCCGAATGCTGTTTGTACCGTTCACTGCGTTCATGGATAACGATCTTGGATATAAAGGTGTGCAGGATTTCAGGTGTCAGTTCTGTAATGCGGGTGTACTTTTTGGCGAGGGATATGAATTTGTCCACATTGCTTGCCGACTCGGTAAGCTGCCGGATTTCTTTCTCCAGCTCCGGCAGACGAAGATTAAGCGCTTTCTGCTCGTCTGTATAGCCTTCAGACAGCATACGAAACTGTTCATTCGTCACCCGCCCAAGAACATTATCCTCATACAAGCGTTTAAACAGTGCATTCAATTCTGCTTTTCGCTTGGTAAGCCTGTCGTACTCCCTTTGCTTTGCTGTCAGCTCCTTCCGGTTTTCGGAGGAGCTTTTTTGGTTAATATATTCCGCAAATTCCCGTTCCTTGCTTCTTGCCGCATAAGTTACCCGCCGCAGTTCTTCCAACAGAATTTGATCAAGAACAACTTCCCGGATACGATGGGCAGTGCATTTTTCTTTGACATTGTTGCGGTAGTGAGAACAGTTGAAGGAATAGCTTTTCGGATCATCATCACGCTTGCGGTAAAAATACATTTTTGCACCGCAATCCGCACAGAACAGCAGACCGCTGTATTTGTTGACGCCGCCCATGCGAGTTTTCCTCCGCTTGCCCGCCCGAATCTTCTGTACTGTTTGCCATGTGATTTCATCAATGATCGGCTCATGGGTATGTTCGAATCGAAGCTGTTCGGAGACATCCCGTCGTACCTTTCGCTTGTCCTTAAAGGATGGCACTGTAAAACGGCAGTTGACCGTATTGCCGATATAATCTTCTTTGGAAAGGATATCGGCAACCGTTTTCGCATTCCAGTCATACGGTCTGTCGGGATCAAGCACTGTAACTGCCGTGCCGGATTTTCGGTACTCGTACATAACGGGCGTGAGAATTTCCATCTCTTTGAGTTTGTTCGCAATCATCGTCGGGCCGAGTCCATCCATGCACATGGAGAAAATCTGACGAACAACCGGTGCGGTTTCTTCATCAATGATAATCTTTTTGCTGTCATTCGGATCTTTGATATAGCCATACGGCGCACGGGAGCCAATGCGCTCTCCGCGCTCCGCTTTCGCCCTTTTCACTGCACGGATTTTCTTACTTGTATCCCTTGCATACCATTCGTTAAACAGGTTTTTGAACGGCGCCAGCTCGTTCCCCTCTGAATAAAGCGAGTCAAAATTGTCGTTGATGGCAATATACCGCACATGATTTCTCGGAAAGATGATTTCGGTGTAGGTGCCCACCTCGATATAGTTCCTGCCGAGCCTGGACAGGTCTTTGGTGATAATCGTTTCCACCTGTCCTTTTTCAATTAAATCGAGAATCTGTTTGAAGCCCGGGCGTTCAAAATTAACGCCTGTATAACCGTCGTCTACAAACACACGTGTGTTTTCAAATCCATTGTCCTTTGCATAATTTTCAAGGATCAGTTTTTGGTTCTGTATGCTGTCGCTCTCGCCCTGACGCATATCTTCCTGACTGAGACGGCAGTACAGAGCTGTTATCTTTTGGTTTGACATATTGTTTTACCTCCGTTTTAACAGTCAAACCGATTGAGAGTGGCGACGGATGACAGATTTCCGTCACCACAACCATACTCCCAAACGGTTAGTAAGTCCAGCGAGAATGGAAAAGTTTACGAAACTTTATCAATCTCACTGTTAAGCAAATGCTTGATGTTTTCCTCGGCGGTGCGTTTGCTGTCCCATGGAAAGATTGACCGGACAAGATACCGCATCCCACTGATTTCATATTTTTTCTGCTGTGTGACTGCGGTATCGGTCAAAGTAAAACAGGATTCCCGCCTATGCCTGAGAACCATGCGGGAATCGTATGCGCTGTCCGCGTCGGTGTATACGATCTTTTCTTGTATGATATTTTCGTTTTTGTTATCTTTCATAAATCTCTTTTCTCCTTCTAACCGTTACATCCCGCCCATAACGGGCCCCTGATTTTGTTCTTTTTTCTTTTTCTGTCGAGGTTGTTTCATGGTGGTGCAGTCCTCAACGTAAGGGGTGCTGTCTATGATATCAGTTAGCTCTGCAAACAGATATGCCGTATCAATTCCCAGATGATAAGCAATACTGTCGGCATCAGAGAAATCCAAAACGCTTTGGTCAAACACTTCTCCATCCTGCCCTCCGCCTCGGAGAGCGTTTTCAAAAACTGTTCGCTCATTTTCCCAGCCTGTTTCTCTGTATCCGATATCGCCGTTTGAGTTGATTCGATATATTCCGCTGCGGCTTTCCTCATCTCTCCTTGAAATTCCGTCACAGCTGCCTGACAGTCCATATTGTTCTCGGTCAGTATATTGAGCTGATCGTTCATATACTGTACCAGTTCTTCTTTGGTGGTCAGCGTTTCCAATGTTTCCATCATCTCGGTCAGCATATCGACCTGCGTTTTCTGTAAGCCAATCATTGCTTTCCAGTTTGGCTCGGTAACCGCGATACACGGCTCGGCTCGCGTCGTCGTTTGTATCTGCTGTCTGGCCTGCTCTTTCAATTCCTGCGGTGATTTCCTTGCGTATCCTGAATTCATTTTCCATATTTCCTTTCAGATATTTTTCTTCGTGTAATTTGTTGTCCCGACACTTGAGACCGTCGGGTGTGGTGTAGGTGATATATTTTCGCTCGTCCGTCCACTTGACTTGGTAGCCTTCCAACTCCATCAGCTCGATGAAATGCTCACGGCTGATAGCTTGGATCATCACATCGTCTATCACCATAGCGAGACGAAGTTTCCAGCTTTGGCCGTTGTCTGCTGAGCGATATTCTCTGTCAGACATCGGTTTCACTTTCTGTTTCTTTGGCTGTGAAGGGAGAATAGAAAACCCATACTCCCTGATAATCCGGTCAGATTCATTCATCAGCAGTTCGATTTCATTTTCATTGATATGAAACTTTTTTCCTGTTTCGGCGTTCACACTGTTCATCACAAAGTGAGAATGGATGTGATCCCGATCACAGTGAGTTGACACAACAATCTCAAATCCTTTCAGCTTGTCCGATTCCGAGGCAAATTTCAAAGCAATTTCGTGTGCTGTTTTGGGCGTAATCTTTTCGCCAACCGGAAACGATTGCACAAAATGATAGAACAGTCTGCCGTCCTCTTTGCCGTATAGCTTTTTAGTATTACGAAACTCTGTGTAGGCACTGGTTGGGGTACAGTTAATACCGCTGACAAATTTCTTTTCGTCTGAAACTGTTTTCTTATCCTGCATGGTGTAGTTCAGAACAAACTTCATTCCGGCATTGGTCTGCGCCTTTCGGTAATTGACAAAGTGTATGATTGCCATGATTATGACCATTCCTTTCAAACGATTATCTCCGGCGCAGGACAGAAGCGAGCAGTTCGTAAATTCGTTTCAGTTCATCCTGCGTTTCGGAAAGATTTACGGTAATAATCCTGCCTTGTCTTGAAAGAATGAGCAGTTGATTGAGATTGTTGCCGAGGCGTTTGACTTGCGTAACCACATCGGATAAGCCTTCGAAATTGATGATTTCTTTTTGCGTGGCAGCGGTGATGACATAGTCGGTAATGTTCATTTTTGCTGCTTTTGCTTTTTCTCGGATAATCGCATCTTCCTCATCGGATATGCGAAAATTAAGCCTTTTTGTTTTCATAATCGATTTACTCCTTTCGTCGTTAAGATTAAAGTTTCTTGGCTTACCTTCTTTGAAAAGAAGGTAAGTGGGTGCGGGCTTCTGCCCGCCCAAGCTGTCGAAGGCAGGACGACGGCCGCTGTGCGGTTGGCGTACAGCCGAAGGCGATGCTGGCTCTCTCCCAAAAGGAGAGAAAAAACGTAACCCCACAGTATCTTTGTTGTGGATATTACAGCAGAGAAGAAAGATATATAGGGCAGTGCATATTCTCGCCCTGTTCGGCTTAAAAACCGCCCACAACGGCTTTTTAAATGCTTGGTCGGGTGTTTGCTTTATTCTTGTTTTGAGGCGCTAATACGGCTTGCAATGTTGCAATCTTCTTTTAAAGCACAGTCTGTATATATCCTTCTCTCTGCTGTAATAGATTTCAGTTAGTTTTGTTCTATGGGTTTTGTTACTGATAGGAATTTGTTACACTATCCTGACAGAATATTTACACTATTCCAAGAGGTTGGCAACATAGTAGAGATTGCTTGTCCTTGTTCCATCTTCACGATGTCTGCAAACCTTTTTTACAAGACCGATGTTGACAAGAGTTTCAATTGCAGAGTCAACTGTTTTCCGATCCATACAACATTCTTTTGCTATAAGCCGCCGGGACGGAAAACAGGTACGGGTATTATTGTCGCTGTGCCGGAGCAGACAGCAATATACGATAAAGTCCCGCGGCTTCAGCCCGAGCTCAAAGATTCGGTTGGATACCATAAAAAAATTTCCTTTTTCTGATGCAATCATCCGGCACCATCTCCTTTGTGCATAAATATATGTGAGGGGGCAGCCGCAGAAAGCATCAGACCAAAACAAAAAAGTGAAATCTATGCTCTGTGATTGCCCCCTCTATCTATAAGGACACTTGAAAGCGATTTGTAAACCAAATTTGAAAAAAGATGCAAAAAATACAGGAGCCTATGTTTCCATAGACTCCCGCATCCGGTTTAACAGTTTTTTCAGCCGCTTGGAGACTGCCATCTTGCTGATTCCAAATTTCTGTCCGATTTGTTCCATCGTGTATTCCTGAAAGAAATACATCATGATCAAATCTCGTTCAGAATCAGAAAGTTTGGCAATCACGTCTTGCAGTTTTTGCAGCGTGAGGTTTCGGATAACGGCATCCAAAGTAGGATCAGGCTGAGAAGTGATTGGAACATTTGCGAGCACTGTTTCAGAATCACTCTTACTAATGTGCCTGCGGTTGCTCCGCTTCTCAGCCTCCTGTCTTTTTCTGTCGCTCTCCAGAAATTCTGCAACCTCATAGGATACTGAAATTTTACTGTTCCCGTAAAGAATGGTCTTTTCCAAATGTGTTCCTTTCCGCCAATGGAAAGGTCACGGTTGGCAGCCGAAACAGCACCATTATTCTGTTGACTTCAAGGTTTCAGTCCTGAGTAGGCGTGGTTGCCTCAGGCGCATCCGAGAAATCTGAGGTCACACAGACGTGACCTCATCGGCACATAAAATTTATTTATCACAGGCTTTCGCCTGATGACCGAAAGGAACTGACTTAATTATATCAGAACATACGTTCTGTTTCAAGGGAAAGATTGGAAAAGTTTATATATTGTTTATATCAATTCACTAATTTTAATTCGTTTATTTCTTTTCTTTTATTGCTTTTTATGATATACTGAAAATAATTATTATGTTTAAAGTTCAACTTAACAATACATAAACTGCCGTTTGGAGGTTGAGTAATGATCGGATTGAAACGCGGCACAGTTCAACTGTGTGAACACGAAAAAGAATGGGAAATCGAGGCTCAGAATACGATTGACCGTCTGAAAGAAATCTTAGGCGATGTCATAAAAGACATTCAACACGTTGGAAGCACCTCTATTCTCACGATGAAAGCAAAGCCTATCATTGATATTGCGGTTGCGGTTGATGAATTTGATGATATCTTGGCTTACGAAAAAGAACTTAAAGATGCTGGCTTTTATTATCGTCCTAATGCACAGGCATCCATCCGAGATCAATTATTGTTTGCTTGTGGTAATTATTATGACGGCACGGGAGACTTGCAGACTCATTTCATCCATGTTGTTTTAACGGGCAGTATGGACTGGATCAACTACATAAACTTCAGAGATTACCTTAACAAAACTCCTTCGGCTGCAAAAGCTTATGAAGACTTAAAAGTGTCCCTTGCCCAGCAAGTTCCTGTTGACAGTGGCAGAGAAAAGTACCTCAAAGGAAAACACGATTTTATCATGTATACTCTACGAAAAGCATGGGTCAATTCTTATCTCGGTAAAACTGTCACCATAAAAATCGACCGCCCGATAGGGTATATCCATCAAAAGAAAAACTATACGCTTACCTATCCTATCAACTACGGCTATATCCCCGGGATAATCGGCGGGGATGGTGAAGAGCTTGACGTTTATTTATTGGGTGTAGATATCCCTGTATCGGAATTCAACGGAAAAATAATCGGTATTGTCCATCGTCGCAACGATATTGAAGACAAGCTGGTAATGGCACCCGAGGGAATGAGCTTTACGGGAGAAGAAATTGCTGATGCTGTCAGGTTTCAGGAACAGTATTATGATAGTGAAATTGAAATTTTAAAAGAATAATTATTATTGTAATAAAGAGAGAGTAATGAAACATGAAACCTTTAATCAAACCGAAATGCTTACAACAAGGCGATAAAATAGCGGTTGTCAGTCCGTGCAACGGATGGGCGGGCGATCCGGATATACTGTGGAAATACAATTTGGGGGGTTCTCGTTTGCAAAAATTGGGACTTGAAGTAATTGCTGCTCCTAATACGCTGAAAGGCTCTGAATACCTGTCGAAAAATCCAGGAGCACGAGCCGAAGATATTATGTGGGCTTTTGAAAATAAAGATATCCATGCGATTATTTGCTGTATCGGCGGCAATGACAGCATAAAGCTGATTCCATACATAGAACCGAAAAGTATTTCTCAAAACCCTAAAATTTTTATCGGATATTCCGATGTGATGAATCTTCACTTGCTGTGCTATCATTGTGGTCTGTCCTCTTTTTACGGAGACAATTTGCTGAATCCTATTGCTGATCAATCCGGTTGGCATGAATACAGCCGAAAGTGGTTTGTGAAAGCCTTGTTTGACACATCACCCATCGGGCAGATACCTCCTTCTCCAGATTGGACGTTTGAACCGGCTGATTATGTCAATCCTGACTGTAAACGAAATTACTATCCTAACAGTGGATACCAAAAGATACAAGGCAAAGGTATTGTACAAGGCAGACTGATAGGCGGACATACAGGGCTGATGGAGCTTGCGGGAACCTCTATCGAACTGACAACGGAAGATTTTGAACAAGCAATATTGTTTGTCGAAGATATTCCGGAATTTTTTGATGAGGCGTCTGTGCAAAAATTTTTCTCTTATCTCGGGGAAAAAGGGGTTTTACAGAAGCTGAATGGTATCATTATCGGAAAAGTAAATGAAAACAGGTCTTTTGAAGAACGAGCAAAAATTATTCGCCGTGTGATTTCTGAGGAGTATTCCTGCTCTGTTCCCGTATTGTACGACCTGAATTTCGGGCATAGTTCACCGATGTTTGTACTGCCGTATGGAGCAATGGCGGAAATTGACTGTGAGAAAACCACTTTTTCTATTTTGGAGAGTGGTGTTACGGTATAGTGATGGAGGAATGATTGATGATAAAACTCAAAGAAATAAAAGCGGATAATCTTGAGGATGTGTTAAAACTGAAGGTGTCGAAAAATCAAGAGAACTTTGTTTCAACTATAGCCTATTCTTTGGCACAAGCGTATGTTTACCGGGAAAATGCCTATCCTTTTGCAATTTACGCTGATGATACATTGGTTGGATTTATTATGTTCGGGTTTTATGAATTGAGAAATCAATATACATTATGGAAGTTTCTGATAGATGAGAAATATCAAAATAAAGGCTACGGTAAGATTGCATTGCTTTTAGGTATTGCGTACATGAAGAAGAAGCATAACATGAAAGAAATGTATACAGGAGTTGCTATTGATAACAATGTTGCAGAACGTTTGTATCATTCTGTCGGGTTTCAAGCCACAGGACTCGTTGAAAACGGCATGAAAGAACTGAGATATGTGTGCAAGGAGTGAAAATAAGTAATAACAACCATTGTTCAAAAAGCAATTCAAAGCGGCACTGTAAAGTAAAAATGAAAAAATAGGGAAAGGTTTCCGCAGGAAAGCTCAATAATTCAAGCGTTAGCTAAAGAAAACAAGTTTTTGGGGTTAGGGTTATAGTTGGCACCGGCAACTTGAGCAGGAGTAAGACCGTTTAAGCCTTGGTGAGGACGAATGAAGTTAAAGAAGAACACAAAGACTGAAATAGTGGCGTTAGCAGATTCAAATGAATGAAATCCGCGTTTGGTTTTGTACCAAGCCTTAAAACGGTTGTTAAAGGACTCAATCAGGTTATTGCTAATATCATCTTTGAAGCTCTGAACACGGATATGATTGGCTTGAGGGAAATAACATTTGGTTGGCAACTTGTAGGCACTGTAACGATCGCTGACAATAGCGTTGGGGTTGCCCATATGGGCAACATGACTGAATAAGGAATGTGCTTGAGAGCTGTTGCGGTAAGGAGATAGGTGAAATCCCAGGACAAAGCGAGTTTCACTGTCTATGATAAACCAGATGTAATGTTTCTTGCCGTTAATCTTAACCACAGTTTCATCAGCATGCCACTCATCGGAATTAAAGTCCATAGAGGGTATTAACTGTAAAGCGATGCTATCGAGGATAGGAGCAAACTTCTTACACCAATCAGCAATTGTAACATGGGAGACCTTAATGTTGTAGAGTTGGGAAAGCATAAGAGAAATGTTTCTTGTAGAATTTTTACCGATAAAAAATTGATACAAAACGGTGATGATCAAAAATGCTGAATGACGCATACGCTTGAGGTCAGTTTTCCCAAACAAAGACGAAACCGAAGCTGGCAACGCTGCCGTTGACTTGGGTACAAAGAAAGAGTGATTGCAGCTTTTATCACAGCAACGGTAGTTAGAATAATCCCGATAATCGTGATGCAAAAACGATGATTTTCCGCAGACAGGACAAGGAGGATATTTTTTCATTCTTGTTTTGGGGTGATAATCGGGAGCAAACTGATAACCACAATTAAGGCAACGATACTTTTGGTTTCCAAATTTATCTTTGCCGAACTTATGAAAGTGTTGATTATTGTTGCATTTCGGGCATTTAACGTGTATAATTTTCTGCATGAGGCATCGTCCTTTCAGTGATGTGTTTTCGTTGCAGAAACATTATACCACTGTTAGGCTCGTTGCCTCAATTTTCATTTAACTTAACAATACGTTCAAAGCGGTTTGGAGGATAAACTATGAATAATGTTATGGAAATGGTTATTGCCGGAACTTGTACAGGCTGTTCAAGATGTGTTTTATTTTGCCCTTTTAATAATCTTACTATGCAAAACGGAGCTCTCGGCTTCCCAGTGCCTAACGCCAAAAACGAAGAATTATGTAAAGGGTGCAACGAGTGTATAAAGGCTTGCCCTTTTTCAGATGAGTATGATGAACATGGTGCGAATGAATAATACCGGAGGCATACGATATGACTGAATTAACATTACATACTCCGTCAGACAAGGAACTTTCCTATCGGGGGTATCTTATCTCAGACGAAGAGACAATGTCCTACAATATGGGATATGGGGATAACGGGGGCTGCACCTATCACAAGACGGCAGAGGAACTCCATGAATGGTATCAATACTGGAAAGCCCCGGATCGATTTTACGCCTACATTCAAAGGAAGGAAAATCTTGCTTTTATCGGTGAAGTAAACCTTCATAAAGACGAAAATAATGACTGGTTTGAGATGGGGATTATCATAGAAGCAAAGTACCGCGGCATGGGATATTCAGTTCCCGCATTGAATCTCCTTTTAGAACATGCCTTTACAAAAATGAACGCCAAAGCGGTTCATAATTATTTTGAGGACAACAGAAAAGCGGCTATTAATCTCCATCTAAAAGCAGGGTTTATTCAGAACGGTCATAAAAACGGAATGGTAGATTTTCTTATCACAAAGGAGCAGTATGAACGGCTTAAAGCTAATTTTTGTTATTGCGGCCATGACTGCTCTAAATGCGTTACCTATATTGCGACACAGAGAAACGACGATAACCTGCGGAGACAGTCTCAAAGCTTTTATAAAGAGAGATTTGGTCTGGATATTCCTCTTGAAAAATTCAACTGTGAGGGCGGCAGATCAGACAAAGTTTTTGAGCCTTGCAAAGAGTATCCTTTTATCAAGTGCTGTAAACAGCATGATATCGATTCTTACAATAAGTGCCTGGAATATCCGTGCAAAAATATTTCGGATTACCAAGCAAAGTGTGTTAATAACTGCAATCAAATACAAAAGATTGATGTGTATGAAATTTAGGTGTACTCTGATAGCTAACCGGTGCTTTCTTTCTGCCGGTTAGTAAGGCGACAAGGATTGTTACAAGAAAAAATTTATTACAAATAAAAAAGAAACCCAACCTTTTGCTCATTTTTTCAGTCTTATAGGTGAAGTCCAAAGGAAAGGAATCTGGAAATGAACAAGTACCACGATATGAATGACAGCACATTAGTGCAAATGACGCTTCTCGGAGATAAATCGGCATTTGAGGAGCTTGTTACCAGACACGAGCGCGCAGTGAACGGTACGGCTTATTATGTCACCGGTTGCAAGTTTTCGGCCGAGGATGCAACTCAGGATGCATTTGTTTCCGCATGGATGAATCTTTCAGCTTTGCGTCAAAAAGAAAAATTCGGAATATGGGTATGCAGTATTGCAAAAAACCATGCAAGAACACTTGAAGAACATTACCGGAGCACCATACCCAATATAAGCCTAAATGAATTTGAAAACTTTGATATTCCGGATACTGTTGATTCTGATATTTTTCAATATGCTGATTTACATGAAAAGGTTGATGCTTTAAGCGAGAAGATTCGCGAAGCCATAAAGCTGCACTATTTCTCTGATTTGTCAATAAAAGAGATTGCGAAAAAGCTGTCAATTTCCGAAGGTACTGTTAAATGGAGAATTTCCGAAGGACGAAAACAACTGAGAAAGGGCTATGGAATCATGGAAAAAACATATAATGAAAATGAATCTGTTGTCGCTCGTGTTATGCGTCAGGTTGAAGCGCTCAAGCTGTGGAGGATAAGGGAAGATAAATCCGGTTTTGAAGCCGAGTATCATGCAGTTTTGAAATTGGTCAACGAATTGCCTGATTCCAAGGAAAAAAGCCATGCTTTAGCAGATACATGGTTGTTGGGAGCGTGGTGGATTCCCGGACAGGCAAATGACGAAATTTATGCAAAAATAAAAAAAGCTGCTGAAGACGGACACAATGAGGAAGTTATGCAGTCGGTTGCTTGTCATGAGAATGAGAAGTATCACGGCGAGGAAAAGCGAAACTTTATGCTGAATACTCAAATACCGTATTTTAAGGAAAAAGGCTTTTGGAGTGCTTTGGGCTATACTTGGTTTTGGCTTGGATATGAATACCGGTGCATAGGACAGTATGAGAAAGCAATTGAGGCTTTTGAGGAAACATTAAAAATAATGCCGCCTGAAGATGAATACTATGCTAACGCCAAATCTGCAATTTACTGTGAAACCAAGGTACTCAAGGCAAGCCGGCGGGAGAATTTTAAAAGAATTGACGTAAATGCTACGGGAGAAAAGTATCGGTTTATTGACGGAAAACTGTATTTCTGGTCTCAACCGGGATACGGCGGTTCAGATGAAACTATCTCATCCTGCATATTCTGGAATCTTGCCGCCTGCAACAATCTTATATATGATCCGGAAATGAAGGTCGGTGATGTTATAGTTTCCTATTCAGGGAAAGGTGAATTAACTTTTATTTCCAATACAGAAGTTTGCGTCACACCTGCAGGAACCTTTGAAAACTGCCTTGTGTTTGAATTCCAAGGTAATGAGTACGGCTTGACGTACTGTAAAACATTTATTTGTACCGGTGTTGGCATAGTTCGCCAGGAAACAGAACGCTTTAAAATGAAACGCGTTTTGGAATTATCCAAGGTTCATATCGTCGGCGGTGAAGGCATCATACCGTTTGCACCCGGTAATCGCTGGGATTACAGTCTTGCAACACCCGATAAAGCGGTTCGATATGATAAGGAAATCTTTTTTGAGGTGACGGCATTTGAGAACAATGCCGCAACGGTTGCCGCTGTAAATTGCTGTGAAACTTTAGGATATTTCGATACCTTTGATGGTAAGATGGCGGAAGTCATACAAACCTATTGCACAGGCGAAGGTGATAACGAAAAATTAGTTGATGTAAGCAAGCTTTTACAGCAGGCAAAAACGTTTGCCGTTACCAAGTGCCAAAAAACGAGGTTTCAGGTTGCAGAGGATGTTATGCTGAGGATTCTCCGTACCGATCCGAAGATTAACCCTGACTATACCGAAAAAGGACGTTGGAATTTTTATAGCTGCGGTATGCTGACAAACAAAAACGGCGAAGTACGATGCTTACAGACCGAGCATTTTGAATGGAAAGATGCCGTGAATTTAGGGCTTGAAAGCAAAAAAATACTTTACAGCTTTTTCGATGAAATAGTGGATAACTGTGGTATGGGCCGATGGTCTGATAAATGGGTGCCCGGTTTTATCGCAAAGCCAAAAAAGCCATTAAAGCAATTTATCGTTTTAGAAAACGATACTGTTACTACTCCTGCGGGAACATTTAAAAACTGCCGGCACATAAGCTTCGATCTTGATTTGAACTTCTATTTTGGCGGAAAAAGCGAATGCTGGTATGCGGAAGGAATTGGATTTGTAAAGTTTACTCACAAAATCGATGATAACACAACAGCTGTATGGCAGCTGACTGAATATCAAGGTGTAGGAGAAGGATATTTTCCCATTTCCGATGGCTTGTATCGCAAATATGAGCCGGATACAATAGGAAACGGCTATCGTGCATCACTGGAGTATACTTTTGATTCTGATGAGAATGGTACCTATGTATTTCGTAACGCGACCGGAGTTCAAAACAGACATGATTATGAGGCAACACTTAGCAATTAATTCACAAAAAAGGCATTTGCTAATTGATTGTCACGCGTAATAGAAAAGCAAGTATTAGGAGGTTTATATGCAGAGTGAATAAAGCAACTATAGTTCAAGCGTGTTTTTAAAATATTATAGGTAGCTGATAAAACACACAGCCCGCAGATTCGTTAGATCTGCGGGCTGTGCGCCTCTCAATCGGTTGTTTTTGAAAGTATCCTTATGGGAGCCCAGCTTTTACAAGGGATTTCAGACATGATACAGGGTGAGA
>ULPB01019623.1_pt1 | contig 13470 bp, 10 predicted proteins | sample 1953131 | NCBI WGS metagenome assembly ULPB01 (sample SAMEA4835618, study PRJEB28245) | human gut metagenome | biome: gut microbiome; material: fecal sample | place: Denmark | collected 2008
AATCTCAAATGGGGAACATTGAGGACTTTTTTATCTTTATTATCTATTGCCATAGTTGTCATTATTTTGTAGGATTCAAGTTAAATGGAAGTAATGGAGTTTCATCATTACCTTCATTAAAACGGTCAAAATCCGACATGTATGATTTATCTTGAATCAGTTTATATTTTTCGTATTCGCTATAAGCCTTATCTCTTGCTTCCTCTTGTGTCACTTTTCTAGCTGTATCGCACAGCTCGTAATCCATCGTTGCAAGATATTGTTGAAGGAACTTTTTCCAATCACCCATAGTTGAAACGATATGACGTGCAGCACGTGATTCTGCCATATCAAGAAAGGCTGTTGTGATAAGATTTAGCTGGGACAATTCAGAATCTGACAGGTAATTTTTTGCGACGATGGTATCAGACTTTTGCACTCTTCCATCAGGAGCTTTCTTCCACGTGGTAAGTCCCATGTAAGGTTGTTCGGAATCAGCCCGTTGATAGATAATTTCCGCAGCCGTATGATGAGTAACGGCAAGGTGCATCATATTCTGTACCATCTTGAAGAACAACTTTGTATCTTCTGATTTCGGGTCGTAATCTGCACTACATTCTGCATAAATATCAGTTATCTTTTGGTAATATCTGCGTTCTGAGGTGCGTATCTCACGAATACGCTCAAGCAAATCATCAAAATAGTCTTTCCCAAAATGTTTGCCCTGTTTCAGTCTCTCATCATCAAGGGCATATCCTTTAATGATAAACTCTTTCAGCACTGAAGTAGCCCAAATGCGGAACTGAGTAGCTTGATAACTGTTTACTCTATACCCCACCGCTACAATAGCATCAAGGTTATAGAATAGCGGCATACGTTCCACTTCCCGTTCTCCTTCTGTTTGAACTATCCCAATTTTTCGGATAGTTGCCTCTTTGGAAAGTTCTCCTGTTTCGTAAATTTGTCCGAGATGATAATTTATGGTTCTGACATCAACCCCAAACAAGTCCGCCATTCTTTTTTGTGACATCCAGAATGTTTCGCTGTTGAAAATGACTTCTACCCGTGCCTCTCCTTGTGCTGTTTTATACAACAATATATTAGAACTTAATGAATTATGCATAAGCTCAGCCATTGAGACAGATTGTGAGAAAAAGTCTCGTGCCTGTTGGACGAGCAACTTTTTGCCATCTGCATTTTCCGCAATAATCATACATGCCATACGAGAGAGACGGAATATATTTACTTTGCGGAATGAACCATTTCCTATCTTGACCATATCAACCGCTTGGTTGAAATGGTCATCCACATTCATCCCCCTTTCTCCGGCAACCTTGATGGCTTTATCTATGACCCTTTGGAATTTCCAATAAGCAGAATAGCCCATTGCACCACAAAGGTCACGAGAACTCCAGTATTCATTCCCGTTTTCATCCTTGCGGCATATATTCTCAAATGAAGGAGTCATCTGAGGTATGTTGTCATTTTCACCCATTGCTATTACTTTTCTGAACTATTCTACCAGTCCCAATTCTTTCAGATACACCTCAATCTCTTTATCGAGTTCAGCACGTTTGGTTTCCAATTCCTTTATTTCTGCCATTACTGCCTTGATGTCAATCGGTTCTTCCTCTTCAAAGGTATCAACGTAACGAGGGATATTCAGATTGTAGTCATTCTCGGCTATTTCTTGAAGAGAGGCAAGGTGACTGTACTTTTCTATTTCCTTGCGGTCACGATAGGTCTCGACAATCTTTTGGATATGCTGCTCACGGAGCTTGTTCTGGGTCTTTACCTTTTCAAACTCCTTGCTTGCATCTATAAACAGAATATTGTCATCTTCTTTACGGCACTTCTTGAAAACAAGAATACAAGTCGGAATACTTGTACCATAGAAAATATTCGCAGGTAATCCTATAATGGCATCCACATAGTTTTTCTTTTCTATAAGGAAACGGCGGATAACTCCTTCCGCATTTCCTCGGAATAGTACACCATGCGGAGCAACACAAGCCATTGTTCCACCCTCGTTCAAGTGATAAATCATGTGCAGAATAAAAGCATAATCGGCAGTCTTACGTGGAGCAAGCCGTCCCGCTTTGCTGAAACGATCATCTGTATTGAATTTATCGGCAGCACTCCATTCTGCAGAGAACGGAGGATTTGCAACCACAGCATCAAACTGAGTGTCACCAAACGCATCCCATTCAAGCGTATCACCATTTTCAATCTTGAAGTTGCTGAATCTGATGCCATGAAGTAACATATTCATTCGGGCAAGGTTATAAGTTGTAGGATTCTTTTCTTGTCCATAAATATCAACTGCATTTCCGATATTAGCAGCACGAAGAAGTAACGAACCGCTACCGCAAGTAGGGTCATATACATTGCGCAAACGCTGGTGTCCAATGGAAACAATCTCTGCTAAGATACGGCTGACTTCCTGCGGAGTATAGAACTCTCCAGCTTTTTTCCCGGCCCCTGCGGCAAATTGCGAAATCATATATTCGTAAGCATCACCCAAAATATCAATCTCCTGCGATGCCTCTACACCAAAATCTATATCGTCCAATGCAAGAAGTACATTGCTGACGAGTGTATTCTTGTCATCAGCAGTTTTGCCCAATTTAGGCGAAGCCAAATCTATATCCGAGAATAGTCCGCCAAAATCTTCCTCGCTATCTTGTCCCAATGTACTATCCTCAATTCGCTTCAATGAACGTTCGAGCATAGGCAATATGTTTTCTTTACGCTTGATAGCCTCTATTACGGACGAAAACAAAAATTTTGGTTCTATGAAATAACCGATATTCTCCAAGCATTGGTTCTTTGCTTCCTCTTGCAGTTCCACAGCATCGGCATCATTCATTTCCCATAATTCCTTAAAGGTTATTTCATCATCCACCAAGGCATTGTTGGCATACTTTTCTATTTTCTCCGACAAGTACTTATAGAAGATAAAACCTAATGTAAAATACATAAAGTCGCTTGCCGACATATTGCCACGCAAACGATTTGCGACCTCCCAAAGTTGGTCACGGAGTTTCTGCTGTAATTCTTCGCTCATAATCTTAGTCTATTAACTTATTGCAAGTTAAATTCTTTAATTTGTTTAATTAGTAAATCTTTACGTTTTTGTATAAATTCTAGAAAATGATTCAAACTATAGTCATTCATTTCTGGAATATGATGCCGTTCCTTGAAATTATCATCCCGATCTTTCAACCAGATATCAAAAGGCTTAGCATTTTTAGATTTATTTTCAAAATCATCCAACAGTTCTAAATTCAAAATTGAATTATAGCAAGCTTGATACTTTTCTATTGTTGCATCATCGTATCCTTTCGCTCTAAGATTTTTGATTTTAAACTCATTTTGTGGATAGATATGATCTTCATTGTATTTCTTGTCTTTCCAATCTCGTCCAGGATATAACAATGATAAAATCAGATAACTATACCTAGTCCCATAATTATAGTTCAACAGGTTCTCTATCTCCATATCATTGAACGTCATTTCAATTTTTAACTCTTTACTAAGTTCAACATAAGGAAAATAATCCGTTATTGCACTAACGACAGGTCTCATAATATTCAATTTATTATCAGTTGCACTTCCTAATACACCTTTAAGCAACATCATGATAATCCATTTCTGGATATTATTTTGATCTGCTACATCTTTCTGATTAGAGGAAGTCAGATAACTATTATGCTTCCCTCGCAAATATTGAGCAACAGGAAGTAAGACCAATCTTGCCACTAGATTTTTATCCGTAAAACCATATCGACTAATCAATTGAACACTATTAGCAATAGCCTCTTTAGTATCATCCCAATGATCCTCGATACATTCCAAATTTTTCTTTGTAAATGAACTGAGCTTATATTGTATAGGAAGGTTTTCTGTCAGATACATTGCTCCTTTCATTACGAAGTCTTTACCAAAATTATAACCTGTTCCTATTTTATTTATTTCATCGGTAAACTTATTAATTTCTTCTCTAGCATTCAGAGTTCGCCACTTAGCTGTCGCTGTTGACAAAAGAATATCACTATACTCTAATTTTTGCCCACCAGTATTAGTACGAATGAATATCTCTAACACTTTATCATAATCATCCGATTTTTCTTCATAATAGTTAATATTTTGCGACACATTGACAACGCTAAATAACTTGCTAATCATTTTTCTCGCTTTCTTTTTTGACTCTTCATCAAGACTGGCAAGCTTATTTTCTATGGAATCCTTAGCATCTTCTGCATCATCATAATTTAATATATCGCCAACACGATACCACAACTGTGGGTAATCGGTTCTTGAAAGAGGCTGCTCATCTTCTTTAAATAAAAATTGATACGTCATTTCCTCTGGATTATCATCACCCTTATCCCAAAGAAGGTTCAAATAAAGTTTGGTTGTTCTCCACTTCCTATAGAAAAAACGATATGTACCACGTAAGGCTATATTTATAGATGTTATTCTTTGTTGTCCATCCAAAACCAAGTAGATGTCTTGATTCACACCATCCAAATTAGCTTCCTTATTATGAGGCCTTTCTTGATCAAAATCTCTTATAAACTCATATGAAGTCCAATCTTTTTTCTTTTCTTCTCTAATTTTCCAAAATAAAAAAGAGCTAATAGGATAGCCACACATAATTGAGTCAAAGAGTTTTTCCACTTGTGCAGGATTCCAAACATATTCTCTCTGAATTGCAGGTAAAAATGTATTCCGACCTATTCTCTCGGAAATCAAATCCTTTATGGTAGTGTTAAAATAAGCCATATGCTTTATTCCTTATTATTATTTATTGTTTGACGCAGCAAGTTAAAAACAGAATCTATTTCAATATCGTTTTTCAACGGAAAACGAACCTCGTAAGCCCCATTCCCCCAATGTCCGACTTCCGACACATCACGGGTAATACCTTCTGGGTCTTTGAGTGTTCCTTTCTTAGCATTGAGAAATAGCCTTATGCCCTTGTTTTGCATGACTATATCACAAAATACCTTTCCTCCAATTTTGAAACCTATCGTTTTCTTTTTGGGGTATATTGTAATATCTTCTCCAAATGATAGTAAAAACTCTTTGATTTCCGCATAGATGTTGAGGAAATCATCTTCTATATTCTCTAAATGATCCTGTTCACTATATACTTTAATTTCTTTACTTACAGTAGTTATCGTCTCACTATTAGAGACTGTTTTAATACTTTCCTTGCTTGAATGGTTTACTATCTGTTCAAAGGAAAGTGTATCATTTGTAAAACGTTTGATTTCCCATAGTTCTATAGGCAAATCTTTGAAATTGATAGCTTCTTTTTGATATGTTGTAAAATTAGGAGAAACAAACACCACCTTTGACTGAGACCAATCCACATCGTTTCGTTTGAGTGTACCCGATTTAGACTCGTTGTACTCTAAAATAAATTCAGCCTTGTTATTTAACATCAGGGATAGATAAGCATAACCTTGGTCTATTACACTAAAATTCTTATCTCTTTTATATTCTATTATTACAAAGGACTTTTTCTCTGAATCAAAAGCCAAAGAGTCTATACGGAAAGAACCAATAGAAAATTCCGTCTTGATAAAATCAAGTCCAAGCAATGTTTGGAGATTCTTTTCAACGATGTTTTGAATTTCCTTCTCCAACTTAAATGGTTTCTCTTTTATAAGCGTTAATTGCTCATTATTTATTTTGTATGTTGACATCCTTATTCCCAACTAAAAGTTTTTATAATACTACGCAATCTTTCCATTATTCTTATCAAAGCCTTTCGGGTTTTGATAAGACCGAGATGCTTCTCTTTCAATGCCTTTTGTATAATCTCCGGCTGTTCTTTTTGTAAATAGTCATACTCTTTTATGTAAAGATTAAGCACTTCGGCAGAAATTTGTTCATCATCCGCCAAATCACTCACAGCCTTATTGCGTTCTGACACAATATATTGGTTCAGACGTTCCTCTAATTCATTTGTTCCATCTGCTCTATTGCGTCCATTCATGAAGTTTTCTTTGTCTTCATCTACATTCTTTTGGATAAAACCGTCAATGAGTTTTGCCTTGCCTCGCATTCCGGCATCCTTAATCATTGTATCAAGGATATGCTTCCGCTTTTCTGAATAATCATCGCTATACGGGTCAAGCTCCGCAATGAGTTCAAGAATATACACCACATTGATAATGTCACTATGCAGAAGTTCAAGACAGAAATCAATGTCTTCCAACCCTTGATTATTTCCGTATGGGGTAGGATCTTCCGCAACAGTTGACGGTGTAGCAGGTGGATCAATAAACCCAACTGTAATATCAAGGTATTTACTCTTATAATCGTTAAACTGCTGTTCAGTCATACCGAGGTCTTCTGCATCCTCGCTGTAATCTTCGTATATCTGAATTTCTGCATGTTTACGGATAATGTCTCGGAATGCTAATACAAAATTCTTCTTGTCATTTTCACTTTGCAGAAGGTCTATACTGCTTGGCGTTGGGTATTTTTGCAGAAAATCTGTTGCCAACGTCTTGTACTCCTGTTTTACTTTTTCAAACGGAGGACGTACTATATCTTCAGGATTGTCGGAATTGCTAAACAATTTTATAGACGTATCAACATTATTTTTCAAGTCGCGGAAGCACACAATCTTGCCGAATCGTTTCTTCTCGTTCAACACCCGGTTGGTACGACTGAACGCTTGCAGCAAACCGTGATATTCCATATTCTTATCCACATAAAGCGTGTTCAGCTTTTTACTGTCGAAACCTGTAAGGAACATTCCCACGACAAGACAAAGGTCAAGCGGTTTCATATCCGCTTTCTTCTTTTTCATGCGCAGGTTGATGTCATCATAGTAAGCACGAAAGTTCTCTGTGGTAAAAGATGTGCCGAAGTTTTCATTATAATCATCTATAATGGATTGCAGTTCATCTGCTTCGCCCACACTTTCGCTGACATATTTTCCCGTGCCCATACCGGTCTGTTCATCATCTTGACTATTATTGGCTGCGTATGTAAATACTGCACCTATACGGATTTTAGGATTCAATGATTTGAAAATCTTGTAATAGCGGATAAGCATAGGAACAGACTGCACAGCAAACAATGCATCAAACTCTCCATCAAATGTAGATTTATTGAAGTTGTTAAGGATAAATCTTGCAATCTCTTCCATACGAGCTTGGTTATCGTTATCTACAATCTCGTTACCATGATAATACTCCACGAGGAAACCAAGCACATTTTCATCAGCAATAGCGTCTTTAATGAGATATTTATGAAGACAGTTTCCGAAAATCTCTTTTGTCGTATGCCCATCCACTGCATTTTCAGTAAAGATAGGTGTTCCCGTAAAGCCAAAAATCTGAGCATTATCAAAGAACTTCATAATCTTTTTATGGCTATCCCCGAAATGACTACGGTGACACTCATCAAAAATCATCACGATGCGTGAATGACGGATAGCATCAATCTTACTGCTATACCAAGTCTTACTAACTGCCGCATTAAGTTTTTGAATGGTGGTTATGATAATTTTGGAATTGCTTTGAAGTCGCTTCACGAGTTCATCCGTATTGTCGGTACTATCCACTGCACCCGGCTCAAAAGCCTCGTATTCCGATTGCGTCTGAGTATCGAGGTCATGACGGTCAACAACAAACATCACCTTATCCACATCATCCAATTCTGATACAAGTTGTGCAGCCTTGAATGAGGTCAATGTTTTTCCGGCACCTGTTGTATGCCAGATATAACCATTATCATTGGAGTTTTGTACACGGTCCAAAATCTTCTCTACCGCATAGAATTGGTAAGGACGAAGTACCATCAAGCACTTGTCGCCTTCATGCAACACAATATACTTTCCTATGATTTTGCCAAGCGTACATTTTTCCAAGAAAAATACGGCAAACTTATCCAATTCATTGAACGGATGATTGGCGGCATCTGTCCAGTTGAATGTGAACTTATACCCACTATTTGGATTATTGGCAAAATAGCGAGTATTCACACCGTTGGATATGACAAACAGTTGGATATAATCAAACAATCCGTGAAACGAAGTCTTGTGATAACGCTGTATTTGGTTGTATGCCTGTTTAAGTTCCACGCCACGACGTTTCAATTCAATCTGTACAAGTGGCAAACCATTGATTAGAATCGTCACATCATAACGGCATTTTTTACGTCCTTCCACTGTAATTTGGTTGGAAACCTGAAATTCATTCTGACACCACTGCTGCCTATTTAGAAACTCCACCCATATACGCTGTCCATCAGCTGTATCAAGCGGATATAAGTCACGGAGTTTCTTTGCCTTTTCAAAGCGAGTACCACCTTCAAGGTATATGAGAATCTTCTCAAACTCTTCTGTCGTAAATTCACTACGCCCATGTTCCTCCAGTCGTTTACGGTTATGAACCTCTAACTGTCGTTTAAAATTGGCATACATATTATCCTCTTCTACAATTTGGACATATTCATAGTCCATTTGTTGAAGAGTGGCTATCAATCCGGCTTCCAATGCTGCTTCACTTTGTATTGACATATCCTTGCCTTATTATGAGTAGTTACTACTTATTTATCTTACCATTTAGTATTCTGACATTCAGTGCATTTTCAATCTTGCATAGCGTTTCCAATGACAGATTTTCACGACCTTTCAACACTTTGGAAATGTATTGCTGCGAGCAATTCATCTTCAACGCTAGTGCCTTTTGAGTCATTCCTAGTTGCTCCATTCGGGTTGACATAATAGTCGCAATCATCTGCGAATACGACATCCACACATCCATTTCCTCTGCGACAACTTCTTTTGTCTGTACCAAAGTCGAATTCATTTGCACTTCCGTCATTGTATATATCAAAATACCTTTGTCTTAGCACAGACAAAGGTACTATAAATAATCGAGATACTACAACTTTCAGGTTGTTTGTTTAGTAGTCATCAAACTGGGCAGGGTGGACATTTTGTAGGATGATTTGTATATAAAAACTCTCTAATGGACAAAAAGTAGGATTGATTTTCACAAGTTACAGTTTAGTAATGACGTGCGATGTATTCATCCAACAGTTTCTTTCTGTGTTCCTTGCTGATACCGCGATGAACTCTCACCTTGGATTTCAGGTCAGAGAATAACCCTTCAAGCCCGTTATTAGTGTTAGGCAACCCGGTTTCTGGATAATCATAAAAAGTCCAAAGCAAAGGCATGTTGCGCTTCAGGCTAAGATAAGCGCTGCGAAGTCTCGGTCGCATATATGGAGGAGTATGGCGTTTGATTCTTTTATCATGAACCCGTTCATTCAGTACGTCCTTATACTTCCCATACCACTCGTTCAATGCTCCTGTAAAGCTCTCTTTATCTGTCTTAGTAATCATATTTACAAGGCCTAATAGTTCTCGGGAGGCATCTAAATCAGGCTCTTGTGTAAGATATCTGCGAACTATCAGCATCTGATGGAACTGGCACATCTGCACACGGACAGGCCATAGAGCCTGAGGCAACCCTTTCTTTCCGTCTATCACTGCGCCATATATTCTAAAGCCATGACCTTTGAGCCATTCCACACCCTCAACATACTGCGCAATAGTCTCGTGATGGACATATTTGGGCCATAGGACTTTGCCACGTAGAGCATCCCTGATAACCATCAGTCCGAAGTTTCTTCCCCAATAGGTTGTATCCATCTGTATGGTAACATCTTTATCCTTTACAATCTTGTGAATATAGCGCATTCCTTCAAGATCACGACGAATCGTCTTTTCGCTGACGCCATACTTGACCGCAAGTTGCTTCAAGGTTTGCTTACCCTCTACATAGTCACTGATTACTTGAAACTTATCTCTACGATGGCCGCCTATAAACTGCCTTCCACAGTCTTTACATTTATACAGTTGTTTTCGCTCTCTCAAGCCATTTCTGACCACATTCGGAGAACCACAGAAAAAGCTTTTTTTTAACCATATCAATAATAATCTTCACAAAGATATGAAAATCAAATCATTGTAAAGGTTTCATCCTGCAAAATGTCAACCCTGCCTCAAACTGAAATCTCCTATAATAATTTTGAACTACGCTATTTTTCGATGCAGAAAACAACTACTCATATTTATTGTTCAATAATGCAATTACTTGCTCTCGCAGATTTACTAATTCTTTGTTTTGATTATCCTGTGGTAATTTCTCTATAATACTCAAAACATAGCTTTTATTATCTACAGAATTTTCATAGATGAGAATTTCTCTGCAAAAATTTAACAATGCCGAGTGATTTAACTCCGGATAATCACTTCTATCTCTCGATTTTTCAATCGCATTAATATATAAAGACATACCTTTATCTACATTGCCCTTTCTAAACGCAATCATGCCTTTGGTCGCCGTAAGGCATATATCCGCAGTGCTTATTGATAACAAATCTATTTTCTTTATTTTAGAAATCACCCTTTCTGCCTCTTCTATTTTTCCATCCAATGCTAAAGCGTAAGCATAATTATTTATAAAAACAGGATTGCCAATATGTGTCTTCAGAGCTTTTTCCATAATTTCCTGTCCTTGCGAAAGATTATGTAAATATGTAATCGAAAGTCCATATGCTTGCTGTATAGCCCTAGTTGAATATGGCTCTTGCTCTATCCATTGCTTTGCAAAATCTAAAGATCTTACATAATCTTCCATCTTGAAAGAGTTATAGCATTTTGCCTCCCAAAAATTCCCTGAATTCAAATTAACATGCCCAAAATTCAATTCTATATTATCTTCATTAGAAACCCATTTAGCTTGCGCCAAACTATTACTATTTGGCATTTCCAATGAAGCATTAAACAATTTACGACTTTTTGAATATGCCCCACTCATTAGTTCTTGCGTCCCAATGGCCGAACACAATTCTGTTATATCAAAAGCACTATAATTATTAGAATCGATAATTGTTAATCCTTTTTTTATATTCCTAGATGTTTTATTTAATAGCTGTGATATTCCTATTTCAGATGCCATCAACCATGGATCTATTTTAGTCAATGAACTCCTTCTCACCACATACAAAGCCTTTTCATATTCTTTCAAATGAATATAGAACCTAGCAGCACATCTTGTTATATATCTATTATGACAATCAAAATATAATGCTATATCAACATGATTCTGAGCATGTTTTATCTGCCCTAACAAGAGATAATTTCTCGCTATTTCAATATGAAGTATTGCATCTGTAGGGTATTTAATTAACAAATCCTTTATTTTTGCAATACGCAAATAAATTTCAAAATTCCCACCACTTTCTATTTCTTTATCTTCAATTTGAAGAATAGACTTAGAAACTTTAGACAAAGCAGGACTGGGGGTATCATTAGAAGATAATATATAGTTTGCTGCTTCAATAACTTCAGCTTCATCTGTGCGAGCATTTACAATTGCAGCAGATATCAAATCTCCCGCATTAGCCAGATTTTTACAACCTTTCCAATCATGCACAAAAGAAGATATATCTCCTTTTTCTATATTAGACGGTCTTATCGGTTGAAGTTCAGGAAAAGAACTAGTAAAACTTTTCCATGTTGGCAAAAGTTTTCTTTCTGTATTTTCAATTAATAGAGCCATTTTTACGCAATTTTATAGAAGCTTTATTACTTAAATAATCCAACTTTGTTATATAACGATATAGCGAATAATTACTTCCTCGTTCTCTCAACGTCTTTTCATCATTTCTTCTTGTAGGATCTGGATTACATAATTCAGAAATCATTGTCACTATAGGGTCTGCAAAATCATGATAGTGTATAGAAGTGCGAATTTCTTCCAATGAATCATTAAAACACCTATCTAGATAAGCTTTTCGTTCTTTAAGAGTAGTTGTATCAGAAATACCTAATGTTCCCAATTTATTTATTATTAACGCCGTCATATTCAACCCCGTAAAATAGAAAGTAATCAAATTTCCTAACAAATAGGATTCCATAGCTAAGTTCCTATCATACCAATCTGTTGGTTGCAAAAAGGAAAACTCTTTATAAATTTCTATCGGTGCATAAGTTCTATCACCAGAGTATATCAAGTCATCATAAGGTCCTTTTTTGCTCTTGCATTTGCTTCTACCCAAATCTGTTAATTTAGAGTCATCATTAAATTGCAAAATATTAGAAGGCTTAATATCTTGATGAATAATTTCAATATTATGTAATTGCTGCAATCCATTAGCAATATCATGTAAAGATTTTAGTTTCCAAGAAAAATCAAGATCCTCTTGAAATTTTATATAATGCTTAACATTTCCGTCTGCTAAATCAAAGGTAAGATAAGGAACAGGTATCATACCATGAGGATTATTGATAACTCCATACTCTTTTATCAAAACTATTTTAGAGGTAGAATTAGCCTTACAGTATTCAAGAAGTTCCCTCTCATAATTATAATTATTCATCTGTTCCTGCAAAATCTTTGTAAATTCCAAGCCAATTACTCCACTTTGTAAAATAGCTTTTTCTATATCTATTGCTTTTAGAAAGCACTTATCTCCAGCCTCATTCACAGCTATATATTGAGCTGAAAAATTTCCACCAGTTTCATCTGGATGTTTTGATATTTTTTCTGTAATCGTCCAATTATTCTCAATAGTTATACCAATTAGATTTTCTGCAAATGTTGACATATATATACATATTTAATTTAACTTCCTATTAATTAAAATCATAAGGCTGCCTAAGTAATTAATCACCACTGTTAATTAGTTTTTCGATACGGCAACCATTTCATAATTGAAAAAGTCAAGGAGCTGATTCACTTTATCGAGACGTAGCGTCTCTTTACCTTGTTCAAGGTCTCGCACAAAGCGCAATCCAACTCCCGACTTCAATGAAAGTTCTGCTTGTGTCAGATTATATTGCTTTCGCAACATTTTGACCGTAGTAGAAAGATTATTCATAGCATCATACTTTATACCTTTTCGGGTACAAAGTTAGTACAAATATTCGATATTATATCAGTATGGGTATAATTTATTGTTTCGCTACTACAATTATATCAAACAGGGTATAATACAAGGAGGATTGAGGCGTTATTATTAAGGCTAAAAACAATTACAACCCATATAGTTTTACACTTTTCCAAGCGAATAAATCTGATTCGCTACACTTTTTCAAATGAATATCACCCATTGTTCTACACTTTTTCAAGCGAATCAAATGTATCCTTGTACCTACAAAAGTTTTCTGTTTCTATGACCGATTTTTACTGTGTTGAACCCATTCATGGAAAGAAAAACATACCGCAACCCACAGAAATCCCAAGAAAAACACTACCTTTGTATTCAGCAAGTGTTCTGTAACATCCATACGGAAATGCCCTATCAGTCAACATATTGTATTTGATAGCGGACATACCACAAAATGGCTGAAAGAAAGCGGTACAACACGTATATACAAAGCTGTAAAATACAATGGTTTGCATTTGTCCCTACATTCTGTGTACTTGTAAAAACAGAGGTTGTACC
>ULPB01017772.1_pt1 | contig 12296 bp, 6 predicted proteins | sample 1953131 | NCBI WGS metagenome assembly ULPB01 (sample SAMEA4835618, study PRJEB28245) | human gut metagenome | biome: gut microbiome; material: fecal sample | place: Denmark | collected 2008
GTCGCCGCTGTCATAATATACACCGCCCGCAGCACTGTAGTTTGAAGCAGTCGTATCATAGGCGGATTCCATCGCCATTTTGCTCGCCGAGCCGCAGCCCGACAGCATGGATAAGGCTAAAACACCCGTCAGTACCTTCGTCATTTTCTTTTTCAACATGAAAATCCCTCCCTTCTAAGCTTCCCATTGTGTATATGCTCCATCGGCTGCACCGAACTTTTGTCCGGGCAGCCGCGTGCTTCAAAGCAGCTGTTCCAGTGTCCCGAAGCGTTCTTTTTCCTCTTCGATCTTCTTCGTATTTCCGACAACACACAGGCAGTCGTCTTCCAGAAATGCCTTCATGTGACCGGCAAGCGCCCGGATATCCTCCGCCGTCGCATCCAGAACCTGATCCCGCTCCTTCTGCAGCTGCTCTGCGGTCTGTCCGGTCAGATAAATGCTCAGCGCGCGCAGCGCCTTTGCAGCCGGGTTCATCGGTGCATCCATTTCACTGACCGTACCGATGACCGCTTGAGTCATCGAGCGCTCATCCCCTGAGAAATGCGCTACATACTCCACGATTCCCTCATAGGCTTCGATCGTCTTGCCAAGATTCGGATCGCGGTAAGAAGCGATATAGGCATCTCCGCTCTTTCCGAAGCTGCACATGCAGCCGTAAGCGCCGCCCTTGACGCGGACTGTGTTCCAGAGATAATCCGTATTTAAAATACCGCGCAACATCCGCAGCACTCCGGTATATTCCAACCCGTTCTTTTTATAATTTCCGGCGCGGCACACATACTGTACCTGAGAAGCTGATAAAAAGCCCTCATTTTTCTTCGAAACCGCAGCATGCACCGGCTCTCTGTCCACCGGGCAGGTAAACAAATCTTTTTTCAGCGCTTTGGCTTCTGCTTCAAACAGCTTTTCCTGTTCTTCCTCTTCTGCGGTAAAATCAAACATCAGGTTTTCCGGACGGAACATGCACTCGCTCAGCCGTTTCAAAATCTCCGGAAGCTTCTCTTTTTCTTCGTCCCAGTTTGTGCAAAGCCTATCCACCAGCCGATAAAAGTCCATGCCGCTTAAAATTTCCTGAATTGCTACCGTCTCGGACGTATAGGACATTGCCCTGCCCGCCGCAATCGTATGTCCTGCGGAAATCATGGAGGACTGCAGTCTCGATTTCAACTCTGTCAGAATCTCGTACAGGCGCTTCGTATCCGTATAATTGGAACGTACCAGCATCTCTGCTGTCAGCTCCATCGCGTCCTTTAAATGCGCATGGAATGCTTTTCCTTTGATTTCAAACGTAATTTTGCGTTCGGACGGGTTTGTGACATTCGGATAAATATTCGTAACCGGCACGATTCCTCCGGTCAAAAGGTCAGTCTGTGTAAACAGCTCCTGATAGGAATAATTCTGCGTATCCACCAGGCCGATCGCCGCCTTCAAAATGCCGACATAGGCAAACAGCTCTGCCGGAACCTCACTGATATCGAACAGCAGGCGAAAATAACTGACGCCGTTGGTTTCGATTTTATGGTAAATCAGTTTTGTGTCTTCGATTTTACGTTCTTCCAGAATGATCGGCTCGATCTCCCGACGAATATCGCTTCTTTCCAACAGCGGAATCTTCGCCAGATCCTCCGGGCGGTCGGGTTCTTCCTGAAACGCTTTCAGCGCAGCTGTCTTTTCCACAATTTTTTCGATTTCTTCTGCAGTCAGCGTCTCCTTGTAAGCCTGCAGGCGATCTGCCAGCTCCTGATCCTTTTTATCGGTCAGCCCTCTTTCGGGTACGAGCAGCAGTACGCTTCTGTGCGGATTGTGCAGCAGATGCTTTTCAATCAGCTGTTCAAAATATCCTGTCTCCACCTTTTCTCTCAGGCTTCTGTAGGTATCGCCCGCTTCGATATGAATAAACGGTCTGGTTTCATCGTAAAGCCAGCTGTCCATTACCTGCAGTCCATACATCAATCCTGCAGGGAAAATACCATAATCCGCTTCCCGATACTTAAATTCGTAATAATTCAGTCCGGCCTGCAAACGCTTTTGATCCAATCCCTCTGCAACAAGCTTTTCCAGTGTCTCGTCGATGATCCTTAAAAATTCTTCTTTCCGGGAAGCATCCGCATTTTTAGCGACGATGGAGAAATACGGCTGTCTCGTCCCGTTGTCATAATCACTGTAGATGTCTTCGCCGATGCCTGCATCCAAAAGTGCCTGCTTTAAGGGCGCACCCTGGGAGGAACAAAGCGCGTAGTCCAGAATCTGAAAGGCAATGTATTCTTCCCGGTTTAAAACGTCCCCGGCAGTCATACTGCAAGTCAGGTAGGTATTGTGCTCCAGCGGCTCGCTCTCGGTGATCGAGTAGGGCTTTACAGCTTCCCTGGGTGCAGCAAAAGACTCCTGCAGACTGATGTTTGCCTCCACGTCAATTTTTTCAAAATGGGACAGATAGTGCTCATCCATCCAGTTGAGACGCTCGACCATATCCATGTTGCCATACAGATAGATATAGCTGTTGGCCGGATGATAATATTTACGATGGAAATCCAGGAACTGTTCATAGGTCAGGTTCGGAATCACATCCGGGTCGCCGCCGGATTCGTTCGCATAAACCGTATCAGGGAACAGATTCCGCACGATCTCCCGATCCAGAACGTCGTCCGGAGAAGAGAACGCACCCTTCATCTCATTATATACGACGCCGTTTAATTTCAGTTCATCGGATGCGTTTTCCATCTCATAATGCCAGCCCTCCTGATAAAAGATGTTGGGCTGCTTATAAATATCCGGATAAAATACTGCATCCATATAAACATGCATCAGGTTTGCAAAATCCTTGTCGTTGCAGCTTGCAACCGGATACATCGTCTTGTCCGGATAGGTCATGGCATTTAAAAACGTATTCATAGATCCCTTTACAAGCTCAATAAAAGGGTCTTTGACCGGAAATTCCTTAGAGCCTTCCAGAACGGAATGCTCCAGAATATGCGCAACACCTGTGCTGTCCGCCGGAGGCGTCTTAAATCCGATATAAAATACTTTGTTTTCATCCTCATTGGATAGCAGTGCGATCCGCGCACCGCTCTTTTTGTGGCGCAGCAGATATCCTTCCGATCTTAAATCATGGATCTTCTGTCGGCTGATGATCTCATAAGCTGCCAGATCTTCTATTCTCATTTTCTCCGCTCATTTCTGCGCACGTTTTTTTCGCATATCGAGTTTGTGTCAAGTGCGCGCAGACACAAATCTCGCGATTGAAAAATTTTATTTTTCAATCTTCTCCCTCTCCTGTATCAGATATTTGTCTCACACGGAAAACATCATCAGCGCCAGCTTGGTCAGATGAAGCTCTTCCACGATAATCGTGTCCATCTTTCTGTGAAGCTCTTCACTCTGTACGATTTCGGAAATTTTGTATTCCCGGCTTTCGTAATGCCCATGCTTATGCCTTTTCCCGTCCGCCTCTATCCATACGCTCATCTTAAACGATGCCTTCAGCTCCTGAAACGTCTCATAAGAAAAATCATCCTCTTTCATAAAAAAGATATGATTTTCCATCGTCGTCTCCGGCGAGGTCTCCTTCAACAGATAATGTCGGATGATCGCTTTCCATTTATAAGGAATCTCCTCACTTTTTAACATTTCCTCATAGGAATAACGGGCACCGATATAAATATTTCCGAAATCCTGCAGGACATACTTAAAATCCTGATTTTGCGGCATATCCATGCGTCAGCCCTCCGATTCCAGAAATTCAATATGATCTGCGGTGATTCTGGCTGCGTCCCGAATTTTTTCTTCCGAAATTCCGGTTTCTTCGGACAGCTCTTCCACCGTCACCTTGTGGCCGAGCTCCTTTGACAGTTCCTCCGCTTTTTCCAGAATATCATTGGCATTTTCAGCAAGCATTTCGCCCGTCTTTTTTTCGGAAGCATTTTCAGAAATATAATTTTCCATCGCCTCCATGATCATGCTGGCGATCGTGCCCTCAGCTTCTTTGGCATTCTGTGCACAGTCCAGCATCTCTGCCGCCATCGTCAGCGCCACATTGCCTTCTCCGATCAGGTCTTCCAGAAAAACGCCCTGTCCGGCGTAGAGCTTTGCGATCTCCGCCACCTGCGGCAGAAAGATTTCGATCATCCGGTGCTTTGCGTCCGCATCGCCCGCCATAGCGGATAAAAGGACCGCTTCTTTCACACCATCCGTCACATCCGCACCAGCCTGCACTGCCTTTAAATATTCTTCCAGATAGTCGATTTCTTCCTGTGTCATATAGTCAAAGGGATCTGCAGGCTGCCCGATGCCGATCTTTTTATTTTTGAGATAGGCAAAAATCATCTCCAGCTGCGGCTCTCCCAGATTCAGCTTTGCCTTGTCAAAGGCCTCTGTAACCTGTTCCTCCGAAAGCATATTTCCCTGCTCCTTTGCAAGCGCTGAAAGCTCTTCCAGTGTTTTTGCAAAAATTTGTTCTTCCCTCATAATTTTCCTCACAAATTTTATAATTTCTCATGCCTGCCCGGACAGCGCCAGCGGATACCGCCGTTTCGCTGCAAAGCCTGCACGCCTTACTTTACATGCTCGTGCGTAAACAGATGATACTGACAATATTCGTAGTTGCCGTTACACTTGGAGCAGAAACGGAATTCCAGATCGTCTCCGTCCAGCTCCGTTCTGCCGCAGATCGCGCATTTGTGCCGCGTAATCCCTTTCGTCTGCCCTGCCGACCGCATCTTCTGATGAAATTCCTGCTGCCGCTTGATCTGCCCCACTGACAGATGCATCTTTCCTTTCGAGCGCAGGAAAAATACCAGGAAGTTCAACAGCGAGAAAATCACCACAATCCAGGTTGCGATACCGCCCTGAATGCAGTTTACCAGCAAAATGATGCCGTAAACAATACCGAGCCATTTGACCTTGATCGGAAAAATAAACATCAGCAGCACCTGCACGTCCGGGATGCTGGCCGCACATGCCAGGAAAATGGACATGTTGATATAATAGGTGGAAAACTGTCCAAAATATACTGCATTGCCGTTGTTTAACAGGTACAATCCTGTATACATCGTCGGCTGCGCACCCATCAGCACGCTGTAACCGCACAGGACGAAGGCGCCGAGGATCGTAAACAACAGACCGGAGAACAGATATACATTATATTTATATGTTCCCCAGATGCGCTCCAACAGACCGCCCAGCGAATAATACAGATACAGCGTGATCAGCACAAAGAAAATATTCGAGCTATCCGGCGGAATCAGGATCCAGGTGACCAGTCTCCAGACCTGTCCTTTTAACACGAGGAACGGGTCGAGCATCAGATACTGATACCCTGCGGGCACCAGATACTGCATCAGGTAACCGATTCCGTAACAAATAATCAGATAAAGCGTAAGATTCGGAATGGCATATTTTTCCAGCTTCCGTCTCAGTCCATTATGTTGATTCATAGGATAATGTTCCTTTCCTTCTATTAATAGCAAACGCATTTTTTCGCGCCGCCGTTTCGGGTTTTCCATAAAAATTTATGAAAGACTGTGTTTATGATATCATTCCAACAAAAAAAAGGCAACGATGTGCCTTTTTATTTTATCGTTTTTATAATTCTTTAAGAAATCAAAAATTTCCCACTTTATACAAATTTTAGCAAATTTTTAGCAAATCACCGATTGAAACCTGAAAAATCCTGTCGTATAATGATTCAGACTCAAAATAGAAGAACTATCACACATTTAATAGGAAGAAAGTGACAATCGCTTATGAATCAAATGCAATATACCCTCGGAATCGACATCGGTTCCACCACAGTTAAAATCGCCATTCTGGACGAAAATCACCAGATTCTGTTCTCCGATTATAAACGGCATTTTGCCAACATTCAGGAGACACTTTCTGACCTTCTGAAAGATGCCTATACAAAACTCGGCAATATCACCCTGCATCCGATGATCACCGGCTCCGGCGGTCTGACCCTTGCAAACTATCTGCAGGTTCCTTTTGTGCAGGAGGTTATCGCTGTATCGACGTCCCTGCAGGAGCTGGCACCCAAAACAGATGTTGCCATCGAACTTGGCGGAGAGGACGCCAAGATTATTTATTTCGAAAACGGGAATGTTGAGCAGCGTATGAACGGCATCTGCGCCGGCGGTACCGGTTCCTTCATCGACCAGATGGCTTCCCTGCTGCAGACAGATGCTGCCGGCCTGAATGAATATGCAAAAAGCTACCGCTCCCTTTATACTATCGCGGCGCGCTGCGGCGTATTTGCAAAATCTGATATCCAGCCGTTAATCAATGACGGCGCGACCAAAGAAGACCTTTCTGCTTCCATTTTCCAGGCAGTTGTCAATCAGACCATCAGCGGCCTTGCCTGCGGTAAGCCCATCCGCGGACATGTCGCATTTCTCGGCGGTCCGCTGCACTTTTTATCCGAACTGAAAAAAGCCTTCATCCGCACGCTGAACCTGGATGACGAACACATCATCGACACGGCCAATTCCCACCTTTTCGCCGCCATCGGTTCCGCCTTAAATGCAAAGGAGGACGTCTTTTACACGATGGAGGAAATGGTCAACAAGCTTTCCTCCGGCATCAAGATGGAATTTGAAGTAGAACGTATGGAGCCGTTGTTTGCCTCCCAGGAAGAATATGACGCCTTCTGCAAACGTCATGACAGCCACTGCGTCAAAACCGCGCCGCTCGAAACCTATACCGGTAACTGCTATCTGGGTATCGATGCAGGTTCCACAACGACAAAAGCGGCCCTCGTCGGAGAGGACGGCTCTTTGCTGTACTCTTTTTATTCCAACAACAACGGCAGTCCGTTAAAAACCGCCATCGGTGCGATCCAGGATATCTATAAAAAACTGCCCGCCGGTGCCAAAATTGTCCGTTCCTGTTCTACCGGCTATGGTGAAGCCCTGATGAAAGCCGCATTCTTGCTGGATGACGGTGAGGTTGAGACGGTTGCGCATTATTACGCTGCTGCTTTCTTTGATCCGAAGGTAGACTGTATCCTCGATATCGGCGGTCAGGATATGAAATGTATCAAGATCAAAAATCAGACCGTAGACAGCGTACAGTTAAACGAGGCATGTTCCTCCGGCTGCGGCTCCTTTATCGAGACGTTTGCAAAATCCTTAAACTACAGCGTTCAGGACTTCGCCAAGGCTGCGCTGTTTGCAGAACACCCCATCGATCTGGGTACGCGCTGTACCGTATTTATGAACTCCAAGGTAAAACAGGCGCAGAAGGAAGGCGCTTCCGTTTCCGATATTTCCGCCGGACTGGCTTATTCCGTTATCAAAAACGCGTTATTTAAAGTCATCAAGGTGTCCGATGCTTCCGAGCTGGGCAGTCAGATCGTCGTTCAGGGCGGTACCTTCTATAACGATGCCGTACTGCGCAGCTTCGAAAAGATCGCAGGCTGTGAGGCGATCCGTCCCGACATCGCCGGCATCATGGGCGCATTCGGCGCAGCTTTAATAGCTCGCGAGCATTACACGGACGGCTATCAGACCTCCATGCTTTCGATTGACGCGATCAATTCCCTGGAATTCGATACCAGCATGGCAAAATGTAAAGGCTGCACCAACAACTGTCGTCTGACAATCAACCGTTTCTCCGGCGGCCGTCAGTATATCTCCGGCAACCGCTGCGAGCGTGGCCTTGGCAAGCAGAAAAACCCGAACCAGGTACCGAACTTATTCGACTACAAATTAAAACGGCTGTTTTCCTACGAACCTCTGACCGCTGACCAGGCGCCCAGAGGACCGGTCGGCATCCCGCGCGTTTTAAATATGTATGAAAACTATCCGTTCTGGTTTACATTTTTTACAAAACTGGGCTATCAGGTCATCCTGTCCCCCGCTTCCAACCACAACATTTATTCACTGGGCATCGAATCCATTCCCAGCGAATCCGAATGTTACCCGGCAAAGCTTGCCCACGGTCATGTGACCTGGCTGATCAAACAGGGCGTTCCGTTCATCTTCTACCCGGCGCTGTTCTATGAAAGAAATGAGACCCCGGATGCCAATAACCACTACAACTGCCCGATCGTTACATCCTATTCGGAAAATATCAAGAACAATGTGGAGGAAATTGGCCGCGGGGAAGTGAAATTTAGAAATCCTTTCATGGCGTTTTCTTCCCTTGAAGTTGCTACCGAGGCGCTGATCAAGGAGTTTTCTGACATTCCTGCAGAAGAAGTCACTGCCGCAGCCCGTGCAGGCTGGGATGAAATGGCAGCTGCCCGGGACGATATGCGCAAAAAAGGCGAAGAGGTCCTGGCGTGGATGGAGGCAAACCACAAACGCGGCATCGTGCTGGCAGGCCGTCCTTACCATGTCGATCCTGAAATCAACCACGGTATCCCGGAACTGATTACTTCCTACGGGCTGGCTGTCCTGACGGAGGATTCCGTTTCTCACCTCGGTCACCCGGACCGTCCGCTGATCGTTTCCGACCAGTGGATGTATCACTCCCGCCTGTATGCGGCGGCAGCCTATGTCCGGACAAGGGACGATCTGGATCTGATCCAGCTCAACTCCTTTGGCTGCGGTCTGGACGCTGTCACCACCGATCAGGTCAATGACATTCTCTCCGGCTCCGGCAAGATTTATACCTGTTTAAAGATCGACGAAGTCAACAACCTCGGTGCGGCAAGAATCCGTGTCCGCTCCCTGCTTTCTGCAATCCGTGTCCGCGAAAAGAAGCATCAGGAACGCAAGATCATGCCGACCAACTTAAACCGCGTCATCTTTACAGAAGAAATGCGCAAAGACTACACGATCCTCTGTCCGCAGATGTCCCCGATCCATTTCGATCTGCTGGAACCCGCTTTCCGGTCCTGCGGCTATAATTTCGAAGTATTAGATAATGATAATCGTCATTCCGTTGACATTGGCTTAAAATACGTCAACAACGACGCCTGCTATCCGTCCCTGTGTGTTGTCGGCCAGATCATGGATGCCCTGCTTTCCGGTAAATATGACCTGCACAAGGTTGCGGTTGTTATCACCCAAACCGGCGGCGGCTGCCGTGCAACCAACTACATCGGTTTCATCCGCCGTGCATTGGAAAAAGCCGGTATGGAATACATTCCGGTCGTTTCCATCAACATGGGCGGCATTGAGACAAACCCCGGATTTAAACTGGATGCAAACCTTCTGACCCGTGCGGCCTTCGGTGCAATCTTCGGCGATATTTTCATGCGCTGTGTTTATCATATGCGCCCCTACGAAAAAGAGCCCGGCTCCGTCAACGCGGTTCATCAGAAGTGGATAAAAAAGTGCCAGAATTTCCTGTCCACGAAAAAGCTTCCGAACTACTTCACCTTCCGCAAAATGTGCCGTGAAATAGTTGACGACTTTGACCGTATCCCGATCACAGACGAGAAAAAGCCCCGTGTCGGCATTGTCGGCGAGATCCTGGTTAAATTTGCCCCGGCAGCAAACAACCATCTGGTAGAACTGCTGGAATCGGAAGGCGCTGAAGCCGTTGTACCTGATCTGCTCGATTTCATGCTGTACTGCTTCTACAACCAGATTTACAAGGCAGAGCATCTCGGCACGAAAAAATCGACCGCCAAAATCGCTAAGATGGGAATCTGGGCAGTCGAAAAAATCCGCGGTGCGGCAACCGATGCGCTCAAAAAGAGTAAAAACTTCACGCCGCCATCTTCTATTTATGATCTGGTGTCCTACGCAGAGCCCATCGTATCCATCGGCAACCAGACCGGTGAAGGATGGTTTTTAACCGGTGAAATGGTCGAGCTGATCCACGAGGGTGTCAATAATATCGTTTGCACCCAGCCCTTTGGCTGTCTGCCCAACCACGTTGTCGGCAAGGGTGTCATCAAAGAGCTTCGCCGCCGCTACCCGCAGTCCAACGTCGTTGCCATCGACTATGACCCCGGCGCCAGCGAAGTAAACCAGTTGAACCGTATCAAACTGATGCTCTCTACCGCGCAGAAAAACCTTAAAAAAGAACAGAACCTACGATCATAAAATACCGGGCTTCTAATGTTTTGAACGCATTGGAAGCCCGGTATTTTTATCCTTTCCGCATCTGCCTCCGATAAGCGCTCGGTGTCAGATTCATATGACGTTTGAAGAATTTACAGAAATAAAACTGATCGGAAAAATGCAGGATCTCCGCGATCTCTGCGATGCTGTAATCCTCGGACAGGAGCATTCTGCAGGCCTGCCCTGCGACAAGCCGTTCCAGATATTCACCCGGAGAAATCCCGGTTTCTGCACGGAACCGGCGTGTGAGTGTGCTTTCCGAAACATGGAGCTGTTGTGCCAGCGTCCGCACATGTGTCGCTGCACTGACCGGATTCTGCGCTAGCTCAAACATCTGTCCGATTAAGGGGGAGTGCTCTTTTAACTCCTCCCCATCCAACTTTGCCTGCTCCAAAAATCCCGCAAGGGTTTCCCAAAGCATTCCCTGCAGCCGGATCGCATCCGTCATGGTTTCACTCTGATACAGTCCCTTGACCCTCGCAATTTCCCCTGTCTGTTCTTTTCGCTCATACAGCTGCCGGACCCCATACAATAAATCTGTTCCATCGCTGCAAAGTACATTCAGATGAAAAAAAAGCTGTTCCATTGAGGACTCACAGAAATATCCAAAGGTCATGCCTGCCGGAACCAGCCAGACGCTCCCTTTTTTCAGGACAATTCTCTGACCGTTTACGGTCAGGATGCCCTCCCCGTCAACGATGTAATAAATGCGGGAAAACGGAGAACATACCTTCGGTTCCTTCCAGTCCTGCCCGACAATGGCATGTCCTGCATATATAATATTCAGCTCCAGATTTTTCCATATCCGGATCGCATTTTGATTCTGTGTGATCTGCAAGTTTTTCAGTCCTTCTCTATCTTTTTATCTTCTGTCCGAGCTGCGTGGATATTCCATATTTTTACATCCTTTTGCCATGTTCCTATTGCCCGGTATTTCTTACAATAATGCCATAAGGATTCGTACTTTACAACACTTTTTGAAACGGAGGATTCTGCCATGAGCAGCTACAAAACACTTCCTACCCCCGGTGATACCGCATGGTTTACCCATGATCGCTTCGGCATGTTCATTCATTTCGGCTTATACGCCATGCCCGCACGCCACGAATGGGTCAAAAATTACGAAGAAATCCCGGAAGATCACTACGATCTCTATTTTAAACACTTTAATCCGGATCTGTACGACCCGAAGGAATGGGCAAGACAGGCAAAAGCGGCAGGCATGAAATATGTTGTCATGACAACAAAACATCACGAGGGCTTCTGCCTTTTTGACAGCAAATATACCGATTACAAGTCCACCAACACCCTCTGCGGCAAAGACCTGATCCGCGAATATGTGGATGCGTTCCGTGCAGAAGGCCTCCATATCGGTTTTTATTACTCCCTGATCGACTGGCATCATCCGGAATTCCCGATTGACCCCTTACATCCCCGCAGAGATGATCCGGACGCTTATGAGCAGAGCAAAGGCCGCGACATAAAAAAATATGCGCAGTACATGCGGGATCAGGTGACCGAGCTTTTAACCAACTACGGTAAGATTGACATCCTTTGGTTTGACTTCTCTTATTCCCAGAACAACGGAACCGGCGATAAAGCATGGCAGAAAGGCAAAGGTAAGGACGACTGGGAGGCAGAAAAGCTGATCGCAACTGCACGCGCCCTGCAGCCCCATATCATCATCGACAACCGCACAGAAATTGATCAGGATCTCTGGACACCCGAACAGTACGAGCCCGACCAGTGGGTACGCGACAAAAAAACCGGCGAGCTCGTTACCTGGGAAGCCTGCCACACCTTTTCCGGCTCCTGGGGATATTTCAGAGACGAACAGACCTGGAAATCTCCCGAAATGCTCATTCGCCTGCTCGTCAACACCGTTTCCCGCGGCGGCAACCTGCTGATGAACGTCGGCCCCACCTCCAGAGGCTATCTGGATTACCGCGCGGAAGAAGCCCTGAAGGTATTCGCTGACTGGATGAAATACAACAGCCGCTCGATTTATGGCTGCACGATGGCAGAACCAGAATTTAAAGAACCCAGAGATTGCCGCCTGACCCAGAGTGAAGACGGCAAACGTCTCTATCTGCATCTGTTCGCTTATCCGTTCGGCTATCTGCGCGTTCCCGGTCTTGGCGGCAAGGTGGAATACGCACAGTTTTTGCATGACGGCAGCGAAGTCCGCTTCACCGACGGCACGGACTGCTTCTTCTTAACAGACGACCCGGAGGCTGCAAAGGATCTGGTCTTCTATGTTCCCAACGTAAAGCCCCATACCCTCGT
>ULPB01002954.1_pt1 | contig 12096 bp, 9 predicted proteins | sample 1953131 | NCBI WGS metagenome assembly ULPB01 (sample SAMEA4835618, study PRJEB28245) | human gut metagenome | biome: gut microbiome; material: fecal sample | place: Denmark | collected 2008
TCGCACTTTCATGCTCCTTCCGCGTGCAGCTTTTTAGTGCTTCACCGAAGCCCTTGTTTGCTCCCCCAACTTTCCGCGAAGGGCCCTTTTTGTCAGTATCTGTCCGTCCGCAGAAGCCATTCCATCACGCGCCGATTGAGCGCGTAGCAGCGGCAGTACAGCAGGAAAAACAGCAGCAGCGGATATGACTTGCGCGACTGGTACATCTTCTTCCAGCTTGCGCGGCGCAGCTGCTTCAGCGACGGGCAGGTTGTCAGCAGCGCCTTCCATGCCCGCTTCTTTTCCGCCTCCGACTGCGGATTATTCGGGTGATAGAAGTAGCGCTTCAGCAGGCGGATGTAGGTTTCCATCAGCCACACTTCATAGGCATTCCAATAGAAATCGCCCTTGTGGTGCACTTTCCCGAATGTCAGGAATTGCTGATTCACCTGCTCCATCTGCTGCGGCAAATCCGCATGAAACCGCTGAAACGATGACATGCCCCAAACCCTGTACGTTGTCAGCGTTTCATGCAGAAAATCCACGGACTTGACGTACTCCAGCATCTGCATATTGAACAGCGCATCTTCGCTTTGATGAATCGCTTCCGGAAACGCAAGCTGATGCTCGACGACGATTGTCCGGCGAATCAGCTGTATGCACGGTCCGCCAAAGTAGTTTGCAGCATACCGTTCATTCCGATCCAGCAAGCCCAGCTGCATTTCCTCCATTATGGAGGTGCCTGCGTGCCGCTTCTTTTCTGCGGGCGGTGCTGTCTCGTCCGTTTTCTGCTGCGAAAACGTTTTGAAATTAAACACCAGCAGATCCGCCGGTTCCTCCGCCAGCTTTTTCATTGCGGATGACAGCAGATTGTCCTCCCACCAGTCATCGGAATCCAGAAAAATCAGCCAGTCGCCATTTGCCGCCGCCATGCCCGCGTTGCGCGCCGCAGATACGCCGCTTTGCCGCTGATGAATCACGCAAAAGCGCGCATCCTTTGCCGCGTATTCGTCGCAGATACGCTCCGCGCCGCTGGTCGAGCCGTCGTCAATCAGGATGGCTTCCCAATTCGTGTAGTCCTGCCGCAGGACGGAATGCAAGCATTCGCGCAGGTATTCCTCCGGCGTGTTGTGCACGGGAATGATGATGCTGACTTGATTCATCCTTTTTCTTCCTTTCGTGGATTCCAGCCGCTGCATTAGGGTAACACCGCACAAATGAGGTGGTGCCTTAGAAATACAGCTTCTTGAAATGTCCGGGCAGCAGCATGGCATAGGTATACACGAGTTTCCTGCGCAGCCAGTACGAGGAGCGCATCAGCGGCCAATACAGCGCCCACTGCTTTTTGCGCGCCTTGCGGCGGAAAGGCTTGTTATCCGCCGTATGCAGATAGTATTCTGCCGCAAACATAAACTGCCGGTTTTGCGTAAAGCGGATTAAGTCGCCGGTTTCGCCGTTTTCGCGGTAGAACGCCAGCCGCTCATCGAGAATATCCAGCATCGTCATGCGCTCCGGGGTAAAGCGGTTCGCCATCAGGCCGGCCTGATTCGCCGTGTAGAGGTACAGGGCGCCATCCACCATTACCACCTGCCGGCTTCGGTAAAGCAGCTTGTATATCAGCGCCTCGTCCTCATGCAGCTTCACGTCCGGGAAGCGTTCCGTTTCCAGCAGTTCGCGCCGAAACAGCTTCCCCCACGCCGTCACCATCCGCACCCATTCCGACCTGCGGTAAAGCATCATGTTTGCCTCGCGCCCATCCACCACGCGCACAGGCTTATTCGCCAGCGGCGCGGCTATTTTCGGCAGATATTCCGCTGGTGTCGCCTTCATGAAATCCCCGACAGCGATTTCCGCGCCGTTCTCCTCGCACGCCGCCAGCAAGCGCGCCACAAAGGCAATATGCAGCGCGTCGTCGCTGTCCACAAAGGTGATATAGTCGCCTGTGCAGATGTCCAATCCGGCATTACGCGCCATTGACAGACCAGCGTTTTTCTGGTGGATGACGCGGATTCGCTTGTCCTTTTTGGCATAGTCGTCGCAGATGGCGGGGCAGTTGTCCGGCGAGCCATCGTCTACCAGAATAACCTCCAAGTTACGATACGACTGATTCAGCACGCTGTCCACGCACATCGGCAGGTACTTTTCCACCTTGTAAACCGGAATAATGACGCTGACGAGTTTGTCTAGTTCACGCATATTGATTCCGTCCTCCTGAAAATGAAGGTATCAATACCAGTTCGCGTCAATAATCACCAGTTCCGGCGGATTATTGATGCGCGGCAGAATCTGCCCCACGTCGTCCCCCAGTCCGCGGCTGATGATGACCTTCGTGCCGGAAATCGTCTGCACGCCTTCGGTCAAATCGGGCAGGAAGCCCTGATCCGGCGTGTAGAGCGCGCCGAGGAACGGAAGCCGAACCTGACCGCCGTGCGCGTGGCCGCAGAGCGCCATGTCGATGTCCTTGCCAATCAGCGCGCCCGTATCCTCCGCGTAATATTCCGGATAGTGGACGAGCAGCATCTTGTAGCCCGGCTGGGCGGCGAAATCCTCCAGAAATCCGCTGGCGTACTTCTCATAGGATACCGGCGCTTCCGCAATGCCGCCGATGAGCATCGTATTGCTGCCGATGGTTATAGTTTCGTACTTATCCGCCAGAAAGTGCACGCCCAGCGCTTCCAAATCCGACGCGAGTGTGCTGCCCTCGAACACGATTTTCGGCCACTCGTGGTTGCCCGGCACATAGTACACCGGGGCAATTTCCACCAGCTGCGCGCACAAGTCCGTCACGACGTGCGTGTCGTCGCTTTTCTTGTCGTTCATATCGCCCGTGATGGCGATGATGTCCGGCTTCAAGGCACGAATCCGCGCCACCAAATCGCAGTTGTTCTCGCCGAACTCCCGCAGGTGCAGGTCGGAGAGCTGCACAATCCGCAGATGGCTCGTCAGCTGATCCGACTGCACTTTGTAGTAGCTTTCCACAAAATCCTGCTCATGCGGATACAGGAAGAGGAAGTATCCGCAAACGCCCGCCATCACCAGCAGCACAGTCAGCACATACAGCAGTACTTTTTTCCACTTTTTCATGGCTTAGTCCTCCTGCTTTCTGCGGTCCATCATTGCGCCGCGCAGCAGGGTACGCAGCGTATGGGCGTTGGCGGTGCGGCTTTCCGCCATGCCAAGGCTGTATTCCATCTTCGCGTCGCCGCTTTCCTCGTTGTAGGCGTGCACGAGGCGGTGCATGTAGTCCGCAAAGCTCTCCGCGTCCTCGCGGCGGCACTGCTCGAAGAAGCCGATGAACTGCCAGCCGCCGTTGTAATACACCGTACCGCAGGTCGCAGACGCTTCCTTGATGAAGTCCGCGAACCGGCGCAGCACTTCGTTGCCCTTCACGCGCCCCAGCTCGTTGTTGATGTGGCTCAGGTTCGTCAGCTCCAGCACAACGCACACGTTGTCGTCGCCCAGCACGCGCTCGGTGTTGTTCTTGATGTACAGGTCGCACGCCGTACGGTTCGGCATTTCCAGCGCCTGCTCGGTGAAGAACAGGTACTCCACGAAGTCCTGGATTCGCCCCAGCAGGATGGCGCCGCAGACGCCGAGGATGAAGAACACGACAACGCCCAACATCATGTACAGCTTGACGTTGACGCGCGCGCTCACCGCTGTGGTGGACAGCACGCCCACGTTCACCGCGCCCATGTACTCGTTGTACTCCTCCATCGTCACCAGCAGCACCTGATAGAGGTCATCCAGCCGGGTTTGCAGCGTGCTGATTTCCGCCTCCACCGACGCGCGGGCTTCTGCGGTGTTCTCCGTCGCGTCCGGCGCCTTGGAGAAGGTGTCGATGATGTACTGGCAGTACGCCGCATCAATCAGGCTGTCGGACTTGCGGTTGAGCAGCGTCACATAGTCGCTGATGAGCGTATCGTAAACGGTGGTGCGGTCTTTAATCTTGCCGTCCTCATCATGCTCCTCATAGACGTCATTCAGCACAAGGCCGTTCTGCCCATGCGTGTCCGTGCCGTTCGTTCCGGCATAGTACAGCGAGCCTTCCTTATTCTTATTGCCATAGCTTTCAATGACTTCCTTGACGCTTGCCACCTTGTCGCCATCGGTGCCGCTTGTCAGCATGTAATTCGCATACCGCGCCTGATACTTTTTCAGCAGGATTTCGCGGTTCTGCGTCAGCCTTTCGCCCAAAATCTCCGAAAACAGGTACGGAATCCGCACCGACTGGATATAGCTGTATTCATCAAACAGGTCGGAGACGGACAGACCCGTGCGCGACGAGGTGAAATCCGGCGCAGCGCTTTGGCGGCTGCCTAACTGCGCGATAATCTCCTCCACGGAATTGCTGAGAATTTCCGCCTGCTCAATGTAATCATAACCGCCCGCCAGCACGTTTTCCGCGTTGTTGGGGATGGTGGAGTAATCCACATATTTCTCCCCGAAGCTGGCAAAATAGCAGCTCAAAATTTCATCCAGCATCAAGCGCGCGAACTCAGCGCTTCGGCTGCTGCCAACGGTCAGCTTGACGGTGTATTCCGTCGGATAGTATTCCTCCACCTCTTCGCCTTTTTCCGCCAGCGCATCCTGCCGCGTCTGCACATCGGCAGGGGTGATGCCCGTCACCGTGCCGCCGGAGCGGATGGTATCGACATTGACGGAATAGCCGAGGCGCTCAATCGCTTCCTTGACGACGGTCGAAGAGAAGATTTCGGAAACGTCCAGCGGCTCGCCGTTCGGGGTCAAGCCCTCCGACGCCGCGTCGTAGGTGTACTTAATGACAGCCTGCGCCGTGTACGCCTGATTGTTGCTGGCATAGCGCATGAAGAACGCGCCGGCCAAGATGGACATCAGCGCAATCAGCGGCCACCAGCGCTTTAAGTAGCGGATGATGTTAAACTTTCTCATGCTTTTTTCTGCCCTCAATCACCAGCAACAGCACGCAGCAGGCGCAAAACGTCACGCCGCCCATCAAGATCGACCACTTGATGCTGTATTCATCCATCGCGCTCATCTGCTCATAGGACACGGTAAGGTAATTGCGCGTCTTATAGCGGACATACTCGCGGTTGATGACATTTGTGCGTTCAATCAAATCCGCCAATTTGGTCTTCATGGTATCAATCAGCATCTCCGCCGTGACGATGTTCTCCGCCGCATTGGCGTCTTCCGCGAGCATCTTCTCGATGGTGTACTCATTGTCCTTGATTTTCTCCTTTGTATCATGGGCATGGAAGTTTTCCGTCTCAGCGGAGCTTGCCTGATAGTCAATCGCCACCTTCGTGCGCGACATATAGAAGTTTGCCTGCGTATCCAGCGTCGGAATCAGCACAACGCTTGTCAGCGCGGAATCGTACATATCAATCGTTGCAAGATGGTTCTGATAGTGGCTCATGAATTTCTGATACTCAATGTTGCGCAGCTGATTCTGATATTTCAGCTTGGACACATAGCGATCGCGATTTTTGGATAACCCGCTCTGCCGCACATACGCGGTGTACTTTTCAAGGTCAATGTTAGAGAAATTCTGTGCCTTCTTCTGCAAAGAGATAAACGTCTCGTTGTTGGCTGAGGAACGGAACGTGCCGTTCTCGTTCGCGCGGCTCTTCAAAAAGCGGCTGACTTTGCCGATTTCTTTCTCGAAGAATGTGCCGATTTCCACATACTCCAGTTCATCCAGTTCATCCCAGTTCGGATTGAGCGCCGTATCGACGTAGGTGTAGTTCTCGTAGAACACTTCCTTGTACGCCTCGATAATCAGCTGGAGCATGTCGCCGGTGCTGATGCTTGCCGGCAGCTCCTCATTGCGCTTGTAGGAGACGGTGTAAGTGGTGGCAATCTTGTAGGCGCTGGCGCTGCCGGAATCAATCGACATGCCGCCGACGCTTGACGCGCTTACGCTGATGTGCTCCGCCAGCGCAAGGGACTCCATGTTCGTCACGCCCGCCTTTTCAAGCGCACGCGAAAGCACCTCATCAGACTTGAGCAGCGAAATGTTGAATCGCGTCTGATTCGGATAAAGTCCCCTTGTCGCTTCCTCATAGTTCAGGGCAATGAGGGCGGTTGCCGACTGCATCTTTCCCGGATGCATCAGGGCGCTGGTGGTCACCATCGCCGCGATGATCAGCAGCAGGCAAAGCAGGCGGTATCTCCACACACCCTGCAGCATCCGCTCAAGAAGCGACCACACGCCGCTCCTTGCTCGTTTCCGGTTCTTTTCTTTCATGCTTGCCTTTCTCCTCGCCTTGTTCCTGCTCGCCAATCGCCATCGCAATCGGCAGCAGCATAAAGACCGTGTTGATATAGCAGTAGAACACCGTGTTGTCGGTGGCGTAGGTAATGAAGCCGTAAATCGTTTCGTACAGCAGCAGCAGGGCTGTCTGCATCCCGAACTCCTTCTGGCACCACACAATGCGCCCGTTCCAGCTGTACCAAATCCAGAACGCGAAGCCCCAGAAGCCTAACTCGATGTACATGGTAACAATATCGTTGTGCATTCCGCCGAAGTTGTGCGTGCCGAATACGCCAACGCCTGCTTCCGTCATGATGCTGATATAGCGTGTAACATAGCCAATGCCATACCCTCGGAAGCCGGGGGAAAAATCGTAGACCTCCTGAAACGCGGCATAGAGCCTGTCGCGCCCCATCGTGTCAATCTCCAGCGCGTGGACGATTTCGTTGAACAGCCCCGACTGAATCAGGTACACATACCCGAAGCAAATGACAATGGCGCCAATGGAAATGAGAATAATCAGGATGCTTTGGGCTTTCGGTTTTCTCCTGCGGATGAACTCGCCCATCAAAAACACGCCGACCAAGCCAATCAGCGCGATGCGTTTGAGGCCCAGAAAGAAGAACAGCCCCGATAAGCCGGCATAAATCAGGCGTTTTTTGCCTCGCTCGCAGCACAGGGCGAACAGCAGCATCAGCCCGAAGGCAAACGTCAGGTCATGCACTTCCAGCGCCTTGATGGCGGCGTTCGTGTCAATCCCGCCGGACTTTGCAAACGCAATCAGCCCGGTCACAAACGCCCCGATGCCGTTCTCCTTGATGGATCCCAGCACAATGCAGCAGTTCGCGCCGCACATGCCGTAGAGCGTATAATCAATGCTCCTGCGGCCGAAGAGGTACACCGCGCTGCACATTGCGCTGAGCGATATGACATGGTAGAGAATCGTCGAGCAGCCGCGCGACATGTAGTTGAGCTGCTGAAAATCCAATGCCCAGTACAGCATTGACAGCGCCGCCATCATCACAAACGGCAGCCCGAACATCACCGCAAACTGTCCCACGGTTTTCAGCCGCCGGAAGTCGCCCGTCACCAGCATAAACAGCAGCGCCATGCCCAGCACGCCGACTTGCAGCACATATTTCGTGAACCACGGCAGCCCCAGCCCACCATTCCAGAAGGCGATGGTCATCATGCCGATATACGCCCATTTCAGATACGCCGGGCGCGGTTGAATGTCCTTTTTCAGCATTTCTTTTCGTCCAGCTTCCGCCAGATTGACCCAATTCGCCGCGCCATGCTTGCCACAGAATAGCTTTCCAAGAATCGGCATCTGCCCTCCTTTGCCATGCCGCGGTACAGCGCTTCATCCTCGTAGAGCCGGCGAACCGCGTCCCGCAGCGCATCACGCTGTTTGGGAATGATCAGACCGTTTTTGCCCGATTCGATGTAGTCGCGCACGGTGTCAGATTCCGTGGTGATAATCGGCTTGGCGAACATCATCGCCTGCAGGAACACCAGTTGCCCCGCCGAAATGCGCGCATCGGCAAGCGGCACAATTACGCAGCAGCATTCCGACAGCATTTGATAGTACTTTTCGCCGAACACATCGTGATAAATGCGGATGTTGCTGCCGGGGTTCGGGTGGTTGTACGCGTCGGACAGAATGCGCACCTGATACGGCGTGTCCTTCAGCGCATCCACAAGGAAGTCATAGTCGCGGTTGCTCTTTCCCGCCGCGAGGATGAATCGCTCCTCCCCCTGCGGAATGTGCCCGCCGCGATTCAAATCGCCCAGCCCCAGCGGCACATAGGTGAACTTATCCGTGCCGAAAATGGACTGGTAATACGCCGGTTCGCTGCTGGAAAAGCAGACGATTTTGTCCAGCGCGGGGCTGTTCACCGCCTTGCGCATGAACCACGCGTACAGTTTGCCCTTCCAGCCCTGCTTGGGGCGGTAGATGAACGTGGTGACGATAAGGTGGCAGTGCTTTTTCAGGTGGAAAATAGCGCTGTAAAAAGCGAAAAACAGCCCGTAAAACTGCTGGTAGGACAGAATGGTGCCAAATTCCTTGCGGTGGCGCAGGACTTTGAGTGGAAAGAGGAAGAATTTCGCCTTCTTCTTCCATGCGCTGTCCGAAAAATGGCTGTCAATGTGCCAGATGTTCCACTTTTCCCCTGTCTCCGCTTCCATCAGCGCCGCAAAGTTCCATTCCGGCTGCGGCGCGCTGTCCAGCAGAATGAGGTTCGCCTGCCCGTCGTTTGCTTTCATGACATCAGCTCCCTGATTGCCTGATGATTTCGCTCGCAGTTGTGGTCGTCGAGCACGCCGAAGGTATCGCGGATGTGCTTCTGCATTTCCGGCGTGACGGCGCACTCCGACGCAAGCGCGGTTTCGATGGCTTTCAGCAGCGCCTCCTGCGTCGTCACGACCGCCCCGAAGCCGTCCACGCGATAGTCGAAATAGCCGCGGTCGTGGTGCGTGCCCCAGTACCGCGCCTCGTCAAACTGGTAGTAGATTTCGGGCTTGAGCATATACGCGAAGTCGAACTGGATGCTGGAGAAGTCCGTTATCAGCAGCGCGGAGGCCATCAGCAGCGTCTGCACGTCCATCTGCCCCAGCGCGCCGATTTTGACGTGCGGATGCTCCGTGTGGAAGGCGGACAGGAAGCGCTGCACCTCAAAATGCGGGTAGAACACGGCGTCATAGCCGTATTTCGTCAGCAGCTTCTCCAGCTTCGGGTCAGAAATGACCGCCTGCCAGTGCTGGAAATAGTCCGTCTGCTCAAACTCCGCCTGTGTTTTGCCCTCCACGGCGTACGTCCGCCACGTCGGCATAAACAGCACCTGCCGCTTCGTCTCGTGCGGATGCAGAAGCGCGTCATATCGGCACAGCCCCAATCGGCGGACGACGCCTTTCGGATACCCGAACGCCGACTCGACGAAATCACGCTCCTTTTGCAGCGTCGTGACAAACAAATCCATGACGACGTTGGGGTAATGGTACCACTTCATATCGTCAATCATGATGCCATGCTGCAAAAACACCTTTTTTCCGCGCACGATGTGGAGCTTATCGAGCATATAATAGCGTTCAATATCAGGCGTATAACCGGAAACATGGGTGGAAACCTTCATTTCCGACGCGGCGCAGAGCAGGTAGTGCCGCCAGCTGCGGTACGGCACGACCGCGCCCAGCTGCGCCACGCGGTCATAGTCGGGCAGCTTGGGGTCTGCAACGTAGACGGCGTTGATTTCGGGGTGCGCCTTCCGAAGATACGCGAAATAGTGATAGCCGTTGTCACGGGCTTCCCTGCCGCGCTCGGACACAAGCCAAACGTGGCGGTACCGCGGATTGGTGACTTTCAGCACGCCGGCGCAGAGGGCTGCCGCCTCGTACTTGATCAGTTCGCCCAGCAGGGTGGCGCCGCGGCGGAATTTTCGCAGGATGTCGCTCATAACATGTTTTCCTTACTGGTCAAGAATCTCCTCATACGCCTTCAGTCTTTCTTCCATATAGAAGAACGGTGCGCGCTCGCGGACGCGCTGCTGGTAGTATTGGTAGACTTCCGGCTTGTCCAGCATCGTCCGCAAGCCCTCGAAGAGGGATTCTTCGGTGTTCTGCGTAATCAGGCCATACTCGCTGTCGCCCAGAATCTCGCGCATTCCGGAGCAGTCCGTCGTCACGACGGGCGTTTCCAGCACAACGGCTTCGCTCACCACCGTGCTGAACCCCTCGACGTAGGACGGGCAGACGTACAAATCCGCCGCCGCCATATACGGGTACGGGTTATCGCGGAAGCCCAGCAGCTGCACGCTGTCCTGCAAATGCTCGTCAATCACCTGCTCCGCCAGATCTTCGTACAGCTCCCCCTTGCCCAGAATCAGCAGGTGGAAGTGGTAGCCACGGCTTTTGAGCAGCCCGCAGACATGAATCAGCCGCTCAAACCCCTTGCGCGGAATCAGGCTGCCGACGCTGACCATCAGGAACTCGCCCTTCGGGATGTCGTCCACCGGCTCATCCTTCCGGCGGCGGATTGCCTGCTCATCCAGCATATTATAGGCGACATGGACGCGCTCCGTCAAGCCGAATTTCGCGGAAAACGCTTCCTGTACGTTCTCCGACACACAGTAGATGCCGTCAAACCGCTCATAGCACGCCTTTTGATGCCGCATGGAGCGGAACAGGCGATCCTGCTTGGTGTACGTCTGCACGTCGATATGCACCCACGCGTACTTTTTCGCGTGCTGATTGGTGGAGTACGCGAGGATTTTTGTCGGGAACGCCTCCATGAAGGCGACTTCCACATCCGCGTCACTCTTGAAGAACCAGCGGTACAGCCATTTCGGCGGGATGATGTACTGCATGATGCCGCTGAGGATTTTCTGCGCCCTGGCGTTCTTCACGCGCAGCGCCGGGCGGTAATGCACCTCCGGCGACAGCATCCCGGCGCGGGTATCGTCGTGGAAAAGCGTCATGAGCGTCACGTCGTAGCGGTCTTTCGGGAGGCGGTTGACTGTTTCCACCAGCACCCGCTCCGCGCCGCCCCCGCACAGGCTGTAAATCAGGAACATTACTTTGCGCTTTTTGCCATCCATCACGCGCGTTTTCCTCCGATTTCCTCCATGTAGATTTCCAGCAGCCGGTCGCAGTAGCGGTCGAGCGTCATCATGCTTTCCTTCTTCGCGCGGCAGTTGCGCGCCATTTCATCCAGCAGCGCCGAATCGCTATACAGCGCGCGAATCTTCTCCGCATAGGCTTCGGGCGTGAAGGTGTCGTTGAGGACGCCCGTTTTGCCCTCCTCCACCAGCTCCGGCATTCCGCCGATGCGGTTGCACAGCACCGGCGTGCCCAGCGACTGCGATTCCAGCAGCGCCAGCGGACAGTTTTCGTACCACAGGGAGAGGTGGAGGGTGAAGCGCGCCGCCGCGACAAGCTCCTGCAGTTCTTTTCCAGTCTTGAAGCCGACGAAGCGCACGTTGGGCAAGCCGCACGTTCGGCAGAGTTCCTCCAGCGGCCCGCCGCCCGCAATGACGAACGGAATCTCCGGCAGCAGGCGGCAGGCGGCAAGGATGCGGTCGATGCCCTTTTCCTCCGACAAGCGCCCGAAATACAGGACATAATCGCCCTTGGGCACGTCGATCTCCGCCGTCTTGCTCAAAAAGTTATGAACCATGGTGGTTTTTCCGGCGTAACGCGGAACGGTCAGCAGTTTTTCCTCGATGAAGCGGCTGGGGCAGATATAGCGCGCCACGCGGTCATACACATGGCTGCTGGTATAAATCGTACCTTCTATCGCGCCGATGAGACTCTTCGCGCGCGACCCGTGGATGCACTTTTTGCGCACGCACGCCATTTTGCACTTCTTCCCGCTGCACTCCTCGCAGAGCTTCCACGTCCCGAATTCCATCATCATGTGGTTCGGGCAGAGCATCTGCAAATCGTGGACGGTCTGCACCATCGGGATATTTTTCTCTGCGCCCGCCAGAATGACGGACGGGGTAAGCTGGAAATTGATGTTGTTGAAGTGGATGATGTCCGGGTGGAAGCGGTCGATGACCTGCCGCATTTTGCGCCGCGCCTCGCCGGAATAGATGATGCGGAAGGGGTACAGCAGCTTTTCCGCGCCGGACGCGTGGAAGTCCATGTTGACAGTCGTCAGCCCTTCGGCGTTCCCGACGGTGTTTTTTTCGTCGTACATGCCGAAATATTCCACCTGATGACCGCGTCTCGTCAGTTCTTCCCCAATGCGGAGCATATACGTCTCTGCCCCGCCGCGCGGGTACAAAAACTTATTGACCATCAGGATTTTCATCGGTTTCCTTCCCTTCCACGTTGATGAGCGGGAGACGCAAGGGGCGCTGCCCCTTGACCCCGCCAAAGGG
>ULPB01040705.1_pt1 | contig 12078 bp, 6 predicted proteins | sample 1953131 | NCBI WGS metagenome assembly ULPB01 (sample SAMEA4835618, study PRJEB28245) | human gut metagenome | biome: gut microbiome; material: fecal sample | place: Denmark | collected 2008
GATAACAAGGTCGATATGATTGAGGAAAATATAGACAGGCATGGTCTTAACAATATGTCGGCAGAGGTGTGGGATGCCACAGTATTTGATGCTGATTCGGCGGGAAAGGCAGATATACTGATCTGTGATCTGCCGTGCTCAGGGCTTGGAGTGCTCGGCAGAAAGAAGGACATCCGCTACAAGATGACACCTGAGTCTGTAGATGAGCTTGTCGTTCTTCAAAGACAGATACTTGATACCGTGCATACATACGTGAAGCCAAACGGAGTGCTCGTGTACAGTACATGTACGATAGATGAGGCTGAGAATGAGGACAATGTGAGGTGGTTTATTGAAAAGCATCCGGAGTTTGAGCTGGATAAGAGCTTTGCTGAGGGCACCGGAATGAAACAGATACTGCCCGGTGAGCATGGAAGTGACGGATTCTTTATTGCAAGATTCATAAAAAGCAAATTATGATATTAAAATAAATCATGAATTAATAAATATAAATTGGTTCGAATTAGAAGAATTTGTTTATGCAGATTTAAATGATGAATTTTAATTACGAAACCAGATTTCAGGATATAATTAGTGAAGTAATAAACAATAAGCAAAACAAATAAGAAAAAACATTTATAAAACAATAGTTAAATGCAGACTTAATAAAAATGATATGGAACAGATAAAAGAACAACTAACTGACATCAAATCAATGAATATGGACGAGCTCACAGAGTTTATCATATCGCTCGGAGAGAAGAAATTCCGTGCGAAGCAGATATATGAGTGGATTCATGTGAAGCATGTGGACAGCTTTGATGAGATGACCAATATTTCAAAAAAGTTCATACAGGTATTAAAGGACAATGCAATACTCATCTCGCTAAAAAAAGAGGAGGTGCAGGTGTCAAAGCTCGATGGCACGAGAAAATATCTCTTTGCACTCGACGATGGCAATGTCATAGAGAGTGTGCTTATGAAGTACAAGCATGGAAACTCTGTATGCATATCTTCGCAGGTTGGCTGCAGGATGGGGTGCAGATTCTGTGCATCCACTCTTGACGGTCTCGTCAGGGGGCTTAGGCCGTCTGAGATGATTGACCAGATTTATCAGATAGGCAAGGACATCGGAGAGCGCATCTCAAATGTGGTTGTCATGGGCACAGGTGAGCCGCTTGACAATTACGACAATCTGCTGCGCTTTATAGAGCTTCTCACTGATGAAAACGGAATCAATATCAGCCAGCGCAATCTGACAGTTTCCACATGTGGTCTCGTACCGCGCATGAGACAGCTTGCAGATGAAAAGCTTTCTATCACGCTGGCGCTTTCACTGCATGCCTCCAACCAGGAAAAGAGAAAAGCCCTCATGCCGGTTGCAAACAGCTATGATATACATGATGTGGTCGATGCATGCAAATATTATTTTGCACAGACCGGCCGCAGAGTCACCTTTGAGTATAGCCTGGTAGGCGGAGTGAACGATACAGCCGAGGATGCAGCAGAGCTTTCGGCACTCGTACATGGCATGAACTGCCATATAAATCTGATTCCGGTAAATCCGATAAAGGAGCGCGATTACGTGCAGTCCAACAAGGGTGTTATAGAGGCTTTTAAAAATAGGCTTGAAAAAAACGGAATTAATGTTACTATTAGAAGGGAAATGGGCAGAGATATAGACGGTGCCTGTGGACAGCTTCGCAAGAAGCATATAGATAAAGAGAGAGGAATAAACTAGATGAAGACGTTTTCCATTACGGATGCAGGTGCTATTCGTGAGATGAATCAGGATTTTTATTTCTCGTCTGACACTGCAGTAGGAAATCTTCCGAATCTTTTCATCGTAGCAGATGGAATGGGAGGACACAAAGCCGGTGACTATGCTTCCAGATACACTATAGAGCGTGTGGTTGCATCGGTATCGAGAAATGCCGGGGATGAACCGGTATCCATCATCAAAGAGGCTATCAACAAGGCAAATGAGCTTTTGGTGGCTGAGTCTCGTGAGGATGAAGCTAAGCGTGGAATGGGTACCACCTTAGTCGTAGGAACTATTATAGGAAACAAGCTTTTTGTGGCCAATATAGGTGACAGCAGGCTTTATATTGTAGGTGGCACAGAGCAGATCAGACAAATTACCAGGGATCATTCACTGGTTGATGAGATGGTCAGGATGGGTGAGATAAATGCCGACGAGGCGAGAGTTCATCCGGACAAGAATATCATCACGAGAGCTGTCGGGGCAGCAGATCATGTGGAGGCAGATTTTTTTGAGGTCGAGCTATGTGAGGACGACAGGATTCTTCTGTGTACAGACGGACTTACCAATATGGTGAGAGATAAAGAAATATGCGATACTATTAGGCAAAATGATAATATCGAGACAGCAGCGTCACAGCTTGTCGCCATGGCCAATGCAAACGGTGGCCGCGATAATATCACTGTAATGATTATTAAACCATTTTAAGACGAGGTAATAACAGATGTTAGAGATAGGAAGTTTTTTATCGGATCGATATGAGATCCTAAGCAAGGTTGGCGCAGGCGGCATGTCTGATGTATACAAGGCAAAAGACCATATACTGAGCCGTTTTGTAGCTATAAAGGTTTTAAAGCAGGAGTTTTCGGAGGATAGTTCATTTGTGACCAAGTTCCGTGCTGAGGCACAGTCAGCAGCAGGACTTGAGCATCCAAATATCGTAAATATCTATGATGTAGGCAGCGAGAATGGTCTGTACTACATTGTCATGGAGTATGTCGAGGGTATCACACTTAAGACTTATATCGAGAAAAAGGGCCAGCTGTCATTCAAGGAGTCTGCAAGTATTGCAATCCAGGTGGCAAGGGGCATAGAGGCCGCTCACAATAAAAATATCATTCACCGTGATATCAAGCCGCAGAATATCATTATTTCTACAGATGGCAAGGTAAAGGTGACAGACTTTGGAATTGCAAAGGCTACATCTTCAAATACAATAAGCTCAGATGTGATGGGCTCAGTACACTATGCATCTCCGGAGCAGGCAAGAAACGGCTTCGTCGATGGCAGAAGTGATATTTACTCACTGGGAATCGTAATGTTTGAGATGGTTACAGGCCGTGTGCCGTTTGACGGTGATACCACAGTGGCAGTTGCACTGCAGCACCTACAGGAGGAGATTGCAAGGCCAAGCATCTACGCACCGGATCTGCCAATCAGCTTTGAGAAAATCATCTTAAAGTGTACACAAAAGACACCGGACCGCAGATACCAGACTATTGAGGAGCTTCTCACAGACATAAGGCGCTCTCTTGCGCATCCTGATGAGGATTTCGTTACAATAGCACCACTCGTTGACGGTGGCAAGACCAAGGTTATAAGCCCGGAGGAGCTTGACAAGATAAAAGAAGGCAGAGGTGTTGCAGAGGACTTAAACGATGATGATACCGATGCAGATAATGGTGATGAGTATGCTGACGATGAAGACGATGATGATGAATATGATGAGTCACTCTTAGACGACGATGATGACGAAGAAGACGAAGACGATGATGATGACGGCAAGCTTTTAAATCCAAAGATGGATAAAGCAATCACAATCATGGGTATAGTAACAGCCGTAATCATTGTAATAGTTATCATATATCTTGCACTTTCAGTGGCAGGAGTGTTTAAGTTTGGCGGCAAAAAGAACTCAGAGTCACAGCAGACAGAGTCACAGACACAGACCGAGTCTGAATCAGAGTCAGAGACACAGACTGAGACAGAGGGCCAGATGATTGACATCAGAGGCATGTCAGTGGAGGATGCTCAGAAGGCAGTAGACCGCTTAAAGCTTGACCTCACAGTATTTGCATTTGAGACAAAGCAGTCAGATGAAAAGGATGGCACAATCCTTGAGCAGGATGTCAAGGCCGGAGATACAGTAAAGCGTGGTTCACAGATTAATGTAGTTATCGCAGGAAAAGGTGATAGCACATCTGAGATGGTCAAGGTACCAAGTGTAATCGGAAAGACCAAGAGCTCAGCAAAGAGTACACTCGAATCAGCAGGCTTTAGTGTCACCTTCGAGTATGGAGATTACAATGACAGTGTAGCAGCAGATGTAGTAACAGCACAGTCACCATCAGCAAAGAACAAGGCTGCAAAGGGCAGCACAGTAACAGTCACCCTCTCACCGGGCCAGAAGCCAATCACCGTGCCAAACGTAGTAGGCGCCTCACAGTCACATGCAGAAAGCGCCCTCGCAGGAGCAGGGCTCAAGTACACCTATGCCGACTCCCAGTACAGCGACACAGTACCCGCCGGCAACGTAATCAGCCAGACCAAATCCGGTGAAACCGTAGCCGCAGGCACCACAATCACACTTACACTCAGTAAGGGTAAGCAGGAGATATCGACTAACGTAAGTAAAGGAATTAGTTATAGTGGAGAGGGAACTGTAGTAAAAGCAGAGTATAAGCTTGTAGGTAAAAGTGGAACTGTATACGATAAGGGTTCATATGAAAATACGTCATCATTTACAGTTTCCGGAACAATGAAAGAAGCTACAGGAAGTATTGTGGTTACTTGGACAGTTCAGACAGGGGAAACAGATGAAGCAGGAAATCCTGCAACTGTCACACTTGATCCAGTAACGTATAGCGTGCCATAAGCATAAGAGACGCTAAATAATTATTATAAACCGGAATAGCTAAAAAGAGGTAGATATTGCCATAGCTTGGGGCAGCACAAGGAAAACGAGCCGTAGCGCAGCTACGTCAAGTTTTCCGTATCGCCATCATATTTGTAAATACACACAATACACATATAGCGCATAAAGCAGCAACCCAATATATGTCCTTATTGTAGCCACCGGATAGCACCCACGAAGTGGCGTGCTATCCGAACCCCAACCACACCAACCCGCGGACGAAAACCTGAACTCGCGGAGAGAAACTAAGGAAGCGGGGCAGGCATGTGTTCCGAGGGAAAAATATGAAATGCCCCGGGGTGCCATAAACCTACCGAGGAAAGAACAGGGCAGAGCAAGCCATAGCCTGTCCGTAGGAGAGCCCGGGGCTGGCTTCATATTTTTTAAGAGGAATATATGCCTGCCTCCGCCACCCGCACAACCTCAAAGCGCGGCATGCACCCCGCCGAAAGCGTGACTCCTGCAAATACAAAAGCACACAAGGAAAACCATGACAGGAAAAATTATTAAAGGAATTGCCGGCTTCTACTACGTCTACGTAGAAGAAACCAAAGAAGCAAAAGAAACTGCCACAGGCGGCACTCTCTACGAGTGCAAAGCAAAAGGCACCTTCAGAAAACAAAAGATAAAGCCACTGGTAGGCGATACAGTCGATATAGCAGTCCTCGACGAGGAAAAGCACATAGGCAATGTCGAGCGTATACTGCCACGGAAAAACGAACTTATCAGGCCGGCTGTGTCCAATATAGACATGGCCCTGGTTATTTTTGCATCCGCAAAGCCGGATCCCAATTTCAACCTGCTTGATAGGTTTTTGTGTATGATGGAGTACCAGCATGTGCCGGTCACCATATGCTTCAACAAAAAGGATCTAATCACGCCCCAAAAGCAGCAGGAGCTTAAAAGCATATACGAGCCGGCAGGCTACAGAGTGATGTTTACCAGCACGAAAACCGGCGAGGGTATAGATGAGATAAAGCACGTTTTAGAGGGAAGGACAACCACGGTTGCAGGCCCCTCAGGTGTTGGCAAGTCATCTATCATCAACTGTCTGCAGGATGATGTGCAGATGGAGACAGGGCACATAAGTGAGAAAATAGAGCGCGGAAAGCACACGACCAGACATTCTGAGATTATTCCGATAAAGGATGGCACGTATATCATGGATACACCGGGCTTTAGCTCGATGGATGTGCCGGGCTTTGAAAAGGAGGATCTGTGGACCTGTTATCCGGAGTTTGTAGAATATGAGCCGTATTGCAGGTTTCAGGGCTGCAGTCATATAAATGAGCCGGACTGCGGTGTCAAGGAGGCTCTTTCAGAAGGGAAAATATCGCAGGTGCGGTATGATAACTATAAGCTTCTGTATGAGGAGCTGAAAAACAGACAAAAGTATTAATTTAAAGCATAATCAAACGGAGGAAAACATGAACTGTTTATCACCATCAATTTTATCAGCGGATTATTCAATACTCGGAGAGCAGCTTAAGCAGCTTGATGAGGCCGGAGCACAATATGTACATATAGATGTTATGGACGGCAGCTTCGTTCCAAGCATATCAATAGGACTGCCGGTCATAAAGACAATCAGAAAGTGCACAGAGCGCATGTTTGATGTGCATCTGATGATAGATGAGCCGGTCAGATACATAGATGATTTTGCGGCGGCAGGCGCTGACATCATCACAGTCCATGCGGAGGCATGCAAGCATCTTGACAGAACAATCGAGGCAATAAAGGAAAAGGGCATACTGGCAGGTGTAGCATTAAATCCGGCTACTCCGCTCTCAGCCATAGAGTATGTGCTTCCAAAGGTGGACATGGTGCTTATCATGACTGTAAATCCGGGCTTTGGAGGACAAAAGCTTATTCCGTACACTGTAGACAAGGTGCGCGACTTAAAGGCACTTCTTGAGAAAACCGCAAATAAGGCTGATATCGAGGTGGACGGTGGTGTTAATCTAGAGAACGTGGAGACACTGCTTGCAGCAGGAGCCAATATCATTGTTGCGGGAAGTGCGGTGTTTAGCGGAGATATAGAAGAAAATATAAAGGGTTTTCTGAATATCATGATGTAACAGATGCAGGTTGAAACAAAAATGCTTCCGGGCCTGTAGCAAATGTGGATATGTTATTTATAAGAAGGTGGATAAAATGAGGTATTTGGTTGTATGTGGTGGAAAAATAGATAAGGAATTCGGCTTAAATGAGATAAAGACTGACGGAATAGATGCCATAATTGCGGCTGACAGCGGAATGGATTTCTTGTACGAAAACGGTGTCACGCCTGATATAATTGTAGGTGATTTCGATTCAGCCACAACAAAGGCCTTAGAGTTTTTTGAGAGAAAGGGACAGACCGAGATACACAGGCTCAATCCCATAAAGGATGATACTGATACAGAGTATGCCATAAGACTTGCCATAAGAGAGGGTGCACGAAGCATAGTGGTGCTTGGAGCAACAGGCAGCAGAATAGACCATGTGCTCGGCAATATTTCACTCTTGGGAATAGGATTGGAAAGTAAAACTGATATCAGCATTATCGACACAAACAACCGTATAAGGATGGCGGATAAGCCCGTAACCATTGAAAAATCAGCCCAATATGGCAGGTTTGTCTCGCTTATAGCAGTGACAGACGACAATGAGGTAAGCCTTAAGGGCTTTAAGTATCCTGTTACTGATTATTCCTTTGACAGGTTTACATCGCTTGGCATATCCAATGAAATAGTCGATGATCATGCACTGATTGATATCCATAGAGGAAAATTTATCATTATTGAGTCAAAAGATTGACTTTTTAGGAGTTTTGGTCTACTATGGTTTTAGGATTATTTCGGAAAAGCCTGATTACAGGAGGATTGATATACACTGTGTCGGCTTTGGAACATGATGGGGTAATTAGATGATAGAGAAGTATTATAGCGGGGTAATCGAGCAGATTTACAATCGCATAGGAAAAGAGACTCGAAATATCGTAATGGCGAATTATAGCAATGATTTTTCGATTGAAAATCTTGAGGTTATAAGACGTTATCAAAGCAATGAGGATAACGTCTTTTTTGCATACAGTGAGTTCTCTTACAATACGCTGGTCGGAGCTTATGAGCCATTTTTGGACATCATATGCAATATGCACAGGCGCTTTATAGGCGGAAGCTTTGATGATTTCCAGAAGGAGTGCGGTGTGTACTATCTGCACAGACAGGTGTTAAACAGCTATTATGAGACAGGTGAGTGCTTCAGAGAGGAGACAGTGCTGTTAAATGAGGTGGCATATGAGCAGAGACGCATGACGATGGCCATAGCTGACATGCTCAAGAAGCTTTCTGAGGTGAAGCCTTTGATGATTGTGATAAACAGATTCCAGATGGCGTCTAAGAGTTCAATTGAGACCATCAAGTATCTGATTGACAATCCATGCGCCAATATCGGTATCGTGTTAGGTGTCAATGCCATAGTCAAGGGTACTGACAGTACTGTTGAGGTGTGGGATCGTATAGTTGAGTCGCTTGAGGACAGGAGCGCCATATACTATATAGGCAGTGCCGGACCGCTTAAAAATAACGTAAAAACTACAAATGATGATGAGCTGTATATCACTATGAACTTTGAGCAGAGCATCCAGGAAGCATCAAATATCATGGAGTTTCTGGATTTTGAGCAGGCAAGGAGAGGCTGCCGCATTATAGAGCATAAGCTTAAGTTTGAGGATGCATGGATTGATGAGAAAAGCCTGCGCCGCTTTTATATGGTCTATGCAAGGACGTCTGTTTTACTTGGAGAGATGTCCAAAGCGATTGAGCTCACGAATGAATACAAGGCGCTGATACCGGAAAATGACAGTGAGCATTATCTTTCGCTGTATTATTTCATGAAGGGCACCTGCTATATGTATCAGGGCAAGCTTGAGAAGGCCGGAAACAGTGCAAAGAGTGCCTATGACTATGCAGTTTTGGCAGAGGATGACACACTGATATTTAAGGCAGAGCTTTTGTCAGTCATGATAAAGATGTCAGGCTGGTACAATATATTCTTCTGTGTACAGGATATACCTGTCAGTGATGAAATTATAGAAAAGCTCATAAAGCACGGCTACAGGAATCATTTGGCACATATATATATTTACGCATACGACAATAGCCGGGATGTGGTGAAGCAGTCCTTTTATGATGAATCATTACTAAAGCATTTTACGAAGGGGCTTGAGCTTGCGAAGGAGATAGGAAATGAGCAGCTTGTGCATGATGCATATCAGAAGACTATTATGCTTGCCAGCACAAGCGGTCTCAATGAGATAGCCTTTTTATATGTTATCCGTACATACGAGTTCATGAAGGGGCACGGCAATATATATGTTGCGAGAGTGCTTACGTCTATAGGCTACAATTTAAGTGCCATGGGTAAAAATGAGCTGGTTGACAATTATTACAATGCTGCAATCAATATGTTATATTACCTGAAGATGCCGGAGGATATAGCTGAGGTGTATTATAACAAGTCTCTTAACTATATCATGCAGGGCAATTATAAGGAGGCTGTCCATGCACTTTTAGTTGCCATGAAGACTATTATAAAGCTTCATCTAAACAGCTTAAGAGTGTGCAACACGAGTAAGGTATATGCGCTTCTTGCGCTTGCATCTATATTTTCGGGTGACAGATTCAGCTGTGAGCGCTATCTGCTCAGCTGCAAGCAGTTTCTTAATTATGTCATCTACAGAGTAATTGACACCACAAGAACTGAGGCAGTCCATGACTATTCCAGATGCGATGATGAGATGTTCCTTTACTCCTTTGCATCAGCCATGCTCTTGTGGCACGATGGTGAAAAGGAAGAAGCCTTTTTACGTTTTGAGGATGCGGAGAGATATCTCGTTAATGCGGAGGGAAACGAATTTTTTGCATATTCGATATACAGGGAAAGCAGGATGAAGCTGTTTGAGCTGCTCGGCAAAAATGAGCTTATAGAGCATGAGAGAATACTTTTAGAGGCACACAATAAAAGGATGCATGAAATAGCAGAGGCAGCTCCGCTTGACATGTTAAAAAATATCAACCTAGAGTCACTGAGTGATGGCCATATCAATGAGCGGCAGATTAATATGCTTGTAAAGCAGCATGGGCTCGAAAAGGATTATCAGGGCTCAAAGCGTCAGATGGAGTTTATTTCCATATGGCAGACCATTATCGATGTCAATGACCAGAAGAAGGACACCATGATTGAAAATGCCATGAGCAATTTCGTAAATCATTTCAGTCTTGACTGTGCGCTGATTATAGATCTGCACGCGAAGGAGCCGCAGGTGCTTTATAATGATACGGGCTGTGATATGACAGATGAGGTTATAAAGGGTATATGTGATATCATGATAGACTATCCGGAGGGCATTGCCACATCAAAGATTGCAGAGGGCTTCTACGAGTATGAAAATGTCATCTCGTATTTCGGCGTGGATGATGTATGCTCATTTGTCGCAGTGCCTTTTATCAAGAATGATGCACTTTCAAGTGTGCTCATAGCATATGTGCGTATGAAGGACAACTGGCATGGCTCAATCGAGCGATACATGCTCAACGAGGATGATTTGAGCATTTTCAAGCTGTTGTTCAGAGAGCTTGAGTATTCCATTGCCCGTATTGAGGCCAATGAAAAGGCTAATGAGATGAACAAGAAGCTGAAGCAGGCAGCTATCACTGACATGCTTACCGGTATCTATAACAGAGCAGGTATGTATCAGGAGATTGAAAAGCTTGAAAAGCGCATAAGTGTGACATCAGGTGGCATGGATGTGGGTCTTATGTTTATTGACCTGGACAACTTCAAGCATTATAATGATACATATGGTCATGATGTGGGAGATCTGATACTTAAGGAGATGGCCTTTGTGTTCAGGGAAGTGGCTAAGGACAGAGGCTTTGTGAGCAGATATGGCGGTGATGAGTTTATCATAGTTATTGAGTCATGCGCCAGATACGAGCTTGAGAATATCGCAAAGGATATTTATGCAAGGATTGCAGAGGCAGACGGCTTTAGCAGCCAGATAAAGAAATATCTCAACCATGACGTTGAGTTTAATGAGGAGAAGAATATCACCTGTTCCATCGGTATTTCATATGAGAGAAATGTTACCAGTGAGAGTCAGATTACCGAGCTCATTAAGAAGGCGGACGATTTGATGTATACAGTAAAGACAGGCGAGAAAGGACACTATGCATTCTTTTAAATCAGATGAATTTAAGATAAGAGTACTGACAAAGGATGATGCGGAGGAGTACAATGCACTGCTTCGTTATGCTTTTCAGGTGACAGAGGCAGACCTTGCCGAGACAGGCTGGAGGGATGACGAAATCAAGCAGTCGAAGTTTCCTGTGCTTGAGAGAGCTGATGTGCTCGGCTGCTTCAATATCATTGACAAAAGAGAAGAGCTTGTGGCGCAGTTTGCGGTATATCCGCTCGATATGAATATATACGGCGAGCGCTACGAGGTGGGCTTTGTCACAAGTGTTTGCACGTATCCTGAGTACACCGGTCATGGCCTCATGAAAAAGCTCATGAGAAAGAGTCTTACGAGAATGCGCGACAGCAACAAGTCGTTTGCTCTTTTGTACCCATACTCCATACCTCTTTACAGAGGACTTGGCTGGGAGATTATCTCAAACAAGATGACATATGTGATAAAGGACAGACAGATTCCCACAAAGCTTAAGGAGCCGGGCTATGTGCGCCGTGTGCAGTGGGATGACGAGCAGTTTAAGAAGCTTCATACTCACTTTGCCGCAAAGACGCACGGTTGTCTGTACAGAAATAATCTGGCTTGGGAGGAGTACTTCCGCTGGGATGAGGATGATACGATGGTCGCCATCTACTACAACGAGGATGATGAACCGTGTGGCTATATGGTGTATCTTATCAGCTCCGATGTCATGCACATCAAGGAGCTCATCTACTTAAACCGTGAGGCACAGCTTGGCCTGTGGGAGTACATTCATGCCCACGATTCCATGATAGATGAGGTCAGAGGCAACAACTATTACAGCGAGCCTATCGCCTTTGAGCTCGACGATAGTGATATAAAGGAGACGATCAGACCATACGCCATGGGCAGAATCATCGACGTGGCGCAGTTTATTTCACAGTACAACTGTGACCCGGATGGTCCAAGCGGCTGCTTTAGCTTCGAGATAGAGGATGAGCTTCTGCCATGGAACAATGGCACATTCGTCATTGATTTTGAGAAAGGGCACTGTGCTCTCACCGACAAAAATCCACAGTATCACCTAAGCATGTCTATTGGCACGTTTACCACACTGCTTTTAGGCTACAAGAGTGCTGAGAAGCTTTTGCAGATGGGCAAAATACAGACTACATATGATGCTGTTGCCAAGCTTGACGATATTTTATATCATGAGATACCATA
>ULPB01029926.1_pt1 | contig 11981 bp, 8 predicted proteins | sample 1953131 | NCBI WGS metagenome assembly ULPB01 (sample SAMEA4835618, study PRJEB28245) | human gut metagenome | biome: gut microbiome; material: fecal sample | place: Denmark | collected 2008
GTGGGCGGAGCTTTCTTGTAGCAGAGAAATCCAAAGAGAATAATCAGGGCTGCTACAATTCCAATCACGTATACCATAATTTTTGTTTCTCCATATTCAGTTTTTTAGCTGCTAAGATTCTCATCCCTACTGCATCGGTATCGCCCCATCTTACAATCGCTCTGTCTTTAATTGTCTGCAATTCGCACGATTCCGCAATAAACAAAACCCACAGGTGAGAGAATGACCTGTGGGCTTCGAAAAGAGGTAATTATGCGCAAGCAGACACGGCATCGATTCGTGGCGACCAACTACAATCGCGATGAACGTCACTTGCCGTTTCTCTTGTACAATTTCTATTTTATGAGGTTCGCACAGCGGCGCAAGGGTAAACTTGCCAAGACTAAGATATTTTTGAGTTTGACTTCTGGTGTTTGTTTTTTTGCACTCATTTTCGAAAACTGCCATACAATACCCCTGGCACAAAATGAGATACACCTCCAGCTACAACTCAAGAGCCCCATCCAAGATGACGGGGCTCTCGTTTTATATATTAGGGCAACAATAAATCTCGTGCATAAAGGTTAAGTATTCATGAACAAAGTTGCGATTTTGGCCCGTCCATCTGTAAAATATGATATAATTATGTTAGAAAGAATTGTGGGAGGAGAAAAACAGGCTATTCAACTTTTTCCGGGGGTTTGACCAATTCACAAGTACAAAAATCCATAAAGGAGGTGAATCACCTTGAAAGTACATAAAGGCTATAAATTTCGGCTAGAGCCTACAGAAGAGCAGGAAGTAAAAATCAATAAAACGCTCGGCTGCTGCCGCTTTATATATAACTCTATATTAGATAGGCGAATAAAAGCCTATAGGCGGCGCGGCGAAAGCATGAGCTATATTGATACGCAAAATCTGCTTCCTCAGATGAAGACCTATCTTCCTTGGCTTGCTGAAGCGGATAGCCAAGCACTCAAATATAGCTGTCGTCAGTTAGATAATGCCTATAAAGGCTTTTTCAAAGACGGTAAAGGATTCCCTCAATTCAAACGAAAAAGAGGAGAAGAAAGTTATACAACTACTAAAGCAAAAAGCATTAAAGTTGACGATAAGTACATTCAACTTCCTACACTTGGAAAGGTGCGCTATCGCAAAAGCCGCAACATTGAAGGTCGTATTTGCAAGGCAACAATCCGTCGTTCAGCAAGCGGAAAATACATTGAGTTGTCCAATCCTAGTGAGGACTTATATGTTCTCTTTCTCGACTTGTATCGCACCAGTGATTTTGGCTTTTCTTCCCTCAGTGAGAATGGCCTGCAAAAGGTCTTTGCTGGAAAATCTCAAAAGCAAAAGCAGGACACTGAAAAGAAGCTATCCAGCCTGCCGGATATTATGACCATCTATCGTGGGGAAGGGAGTAAGTCAACTCCATACGAGAAATCTTTCTCCTGGACCACAAGCTACAAGGCAGCCTGTTTCTTCGCCTGCCGCATCCCGAGTCTCGAGAACAGCAGAATCATCACTGCCCATGTCAGCAAATGTGACATCATCGAGTATTTTCCGAATGATGAAGAAAAAGAGGTCCTTGTCCCACCGGCTGCCGTAAAAGATAGAAAGGTCGATACACTATACGGCATTAACGCTCTGACAGATGAAATTCAGGCGTTCTTCCCTCTCTACCAGCGCTACCGGAGCCGCATTTCCACTCTGTATGATGCTTATGGCCGGGCTAATGATGAGGAGCACAACGCCGAGCATACGCTGCGAGTTCTCTTTGATGCGCTGCTTTTGGTTCAGGTTCAGGGCATTGCCTTAACAAAAAAAGAATCCCACCAGCTATGTGATGCGATTCTTTATCATGATATTGGGCGGACAAACGATGATGTCGATGACAGTCACGGAGCAAAGTCTAGGGACATTTATTATGACACAGCCTCCGACTGCAATTCGGCAACTGCTTTCCTCATCGAGTACCATTGCTTGGATGACCGCAAGGCTCTTGCAGACCTCAAAGTATCCAATATCCGGGACAAAGAACGGGTGTGGCTGCTATATACGATTCTCAAGGATGCAGATGCTTTAGACCGTGTGCGGTTCGGGATGTGGGCCGTGGGCCCTAAGTATTTCCGCAACGAGATAACCCACAAACTACTGCCCACTGCGCAGAGCTGTGTAGGGCAGCTGAAACTATGAGGAGGATACTGTGCAGAACGAAAATGGTGTTTTGGCAGTGCAGGAAGATTTCGGTAATACCTTAGTCGATAAATACGCACCGGTATGGGATAAGAAGTATCGGAGCAAGGGCGAGTCTATCTGGGTATTTCAGAGAAGAACCCTGTCCAGCGCTTGCCAGGTTGCGACGACATTGCATGACATGGATTTTGGGAAAGCATCTACTTTCCTCTTTCACCTGGTCCGTGAAGCTGAGGAGTGCAAACCCATCATTGAGGCCGTCAGCTCCCAGGTAGAGCTTGCCATGGCAAACCCCGACAAGTTCATTAAAGGCTATCATCAGTTTTTGCAGGGGCTCACAAAGCCCATCAAGAAGAATAAGGACTATGCTCTGTATTTCAAGGCTATTGCTTATGCGCAGGAATGTGTTCATTCAGGATTATCCATTGACGGAAATGTGGAACGTAATGATTCTGTCCTGTACGCGGTAATCGATATGCTGATGCAGGGGAGCGAATACCTCAAGCCTCAGGAATTCGATATTGTGAACAACATTGTCGGTATCTCAACTGAGAACGAGCCAATCATCATCCGGGACCCCTATCCCCTCGCCGATGTTCCTGTCTATTATAGTGATGCTCTTTTCAACAATCGGCCATACGACAAATGTGAATCTCAGATTTCTGAAGACAGACGCTTGGATATGGTCTTTTCGTACTATAAGCGTTATGGTTATGAGGACGTTGCCGACTTCGACAGCATCAACAACCTCGCTTTGCTCTCACATCTGTATACGAACACAGTCCTTTCGATGGCTACCTATGTGAACGAGTATACCGTGGACATGCTGCCGGACAAGCCGCTGATTGAGAATACTCCGAACATGTGGTCCTGGTGGCCAAAGTCCATCTCACCCAAATATACGACAGAGTTTCTGAAAGATACGCTGCACCATCGCCGCAGAACTCTTCCCGCCAACGGTGCATTGTTTCAGTTTGATGCCTGCCAGCTGATACAGGAAATTAAGCTGAAAGAGACTTGCCGCGACAACGAGATTGTGTGTCTGTATAAAATCGTAACCAAGTTCGGTGACCTGGCCGGATACTATAACACAAGCACCGAGTGGTTTTATATTTTGACTGACCGAGCTCAATTTCCAGAGCTGGTTGACAGCGTCACGAATCTGATTCTCTGGCTGTACACTTCTCTCGCCTGTGATTTGCCGGATGTCCTGCCCACTGATGCGTCGTTCCGGTCTTCGTTTGTGACACACGCGGATGCTCCATTCGGGATTCATTGTCTGATGATTGGCGGAAAGCCCCGCGATTATCGCAAGAAAGGCAATGATGACGACGAGCCGCTGCGGGTGTTCGACAAGTCCAAATATGATGCTTCGTCCAAAAACATCAATGGTTTCATTCGCCACCTGCCTGCCGGACAGAAAGCAAGCGAACGTGCCATCCTGATAGCTGAAAGCTATGGCTATGAGCTGAAGAGTGATGAAACCTATGTAACGCCGTTCGTTAGAAGGCAGTGGCTGAAAAAGAAAACTGAAGAATAAAGAAAAGCGCCCACCGAAAAATGGTGAGCGCTTTTATTTTTTCATTCCAAAAAGTCGGAGAGTTTTCCCATTCCAGAAAACTTTTCCCCAAAGTACCAAAAGTTTTCTGAACTCAGAAAAGTTTTGCTGCTATTCCAGAAGTTTTTGGTTTCGGAAAATCATGCGACTATCATTGGGGGTTCACTATCGGCGTTGCAGTTCTTGCCTGCGGGTCAATGGAATAAGTGGCGTCAATGTATACCGTATTGCTCCCTGTGTCTTTTCTCACAAAAACTGGCATTACAATTTTTGTGATGGATGTTGGGTCATTGCCATTTTCTGCGTAGGTTTCGGCATATTCCTGCCAACGAATATCAATATAGGCGTTAGAATGTGGTTCCAGCAGCGTTGTCCCTTCCGGGGTACACTCAAAACCATTGATAGAGCCTTTGTCCAGAATGACATCGATACGGTCGTTGGTTTTGTTTTCGTAGTAGGCTTTTGCCGTATAGCCCATGAAACTATCAGAATAAAATCCGCAAACGACCATGCTGCAGGCATTATTGTCGAACAGCACAATATCCGTGGGCTGAATCTCGTGTTTTGGTTCTGTCGCGTTCTCTTCACCTTTCGGATAAATCACAAAGTCATCATCGACAGGGTCATCACGATTCGACACATCCCATTCTGCTTCATCATAGACATCGATGTGAAGTTTGACGGTATCGATGTCTTGCGGTTTCACTCCATAGATTTCCAGTCCTGCTTTATCCCACGAAACGACCTCGGTGGTTTTCACTCCTGGTCCAATTTCCGGGAACCAACTGGTATCTGCCGGGATTCCATTCAAGGACGAGCTGCTTGTGATAGCGCAAAGAGTTTTGTCATCCGTTTTATTTTGGAAATCAACGGTCCAGTAGTAGCCATAGCTGTCATCATAACCCGCGTTCTGCAAGATGATGGTACAGGTATCGTTGTCGGCAATCGTCTGTGGCTGGAAGCTCTCATCGAACTGGATGTCGGGTTCAGCCGTTGCATTATCGGCAGCACTACTTGCAGTACTCGTTGAAGAGTCGCTGGTGCTTTCCTCGGAGGATGCAGCATCAGATGTAGCTGCACTGCTGGCAGCAGTACTGGTAGTGTTAGAGCTGCTACAGGCGGCCAGGGAAAGGGCAAGCAAAGCCGAAAGTGCTAATGATACAACCTTTTTCATGATTTTCTCCTTTTTTCTTTGTATAAGGCTATTATACATCAAAAGCGCTTCGGCATTTTACTTTTCCACCGTGTTTTCCAGAATGAAACTTTATTTGCAAAATTGCAAATGAAGTCTGGGAAAGCCAACAATTTTAATCGCAGGAGGGCGTCAAATTATTCCGATGTTGTCACGGAATTTGTCTGAGGGTTGATAGTGAAAGTCTCATCTACATAGATGTCCCGAGTATTGAAATTGTTTATAACGATTGGCATCACCATTTCGGTGATAGAGGTGGGGTCTTTACCGTTGGCCTCATAAGTATCCAAATAATCGCGATAGTAGATGTCTACATAGGCATTAGTGTACGCATCAATTCCCATTGTATCTGTTTCAGGGAAGCACTCAAAGCCATTTATGGAACCTCCACTTCTAAAGGCAAGCATGATTTCTTTATCTGTTTTGTTTTCGATGTAAGCTTTAGCCGTGTAACCGTCCAGGCCATCGGGGTCAAATCCACAAATCATCAGAGTGCAAGCGTCATTGTCGGCCAGTACGAGGTCTGTGGGTTGAGTTTCATGCTTTGGCTCGGTTGCGTTTTCTTCCCCTTTTGGATAAACCACGAAATCGTCATCAACAAGGTCATGTCGTGGGACAGCATCATCTAATTCGTTATAAACATTGAGATAAAAACTTACCGTATTGATATCCTGCGGATTGATGTTATAAATTTTAAGCCCGGAACTTTCCCAATGATGAATCTCCGTTTCGTCTTGACCAGGTTCAACACTCGTAAGCCAAAGGCTCGCATCCACGCCATTCAATGTGCAGTCGCCAAACGAGTAACCGAGTTTTTTATCTGATGTCTTATTCTTGAAGTAAAGCTTCCAATAATAGCCGTAATCATCATCGTAGCCTACGCTCTGCAAGATAATGGTGCATTCTTCATTATCAACAAGTGTTTGTGCCTGGAAATCATTATCGTATGTAATTTTGGGTTCGGGGGACGGCGTAGGTAAATCGCTGCCTGTGCCGTTCCACACCCTTTCATATGTTTTGCCGTCTTCTGTAGTATATGTCTCTCCTACTTTAATCCCGTCAGGGCTGTAATCTTGCGTGCTATTGGAAGTGCTATTTGACGAAGCACTTGACGACGAAGCACTTGACTTGGATTCACTTGAGGCTGCAGCAGAACTGTCTGCCTTGCCACAGGCAGCCAACGAGAGGACGAGCAAAGTCGAAAGTGTTAATGATACAACCTTTTTCATAGTGTTCTCCTTTTTTCTGTTTGTCAGAGCTATTATACACCAAAAGCACTTTGACTTATTTATTTTGGGAATATTTATCGCCAATTTGAGCGGATTGCACAAATAGCAAGAAGAAAATCAGTGCATATATGCTTCGACATTTTCCTTTCCCCTCTGCATTTTCCAGAACGAAACTTTTAATGCAGGCTTTCCCAAACGAAACTTTTGGGAGTTGTGATTTGAACTTGACAGCATTTGCGGCAGCTGAGATTTTGCTATTCGCCTGTTCCGATTGTCTCACCACAGATACGAAGCAGCGCATTTCGCTTTTGTGAGATACATCTCATATTCGGAAAGGCTGCGACAAAATTCTGAGGTTTCAGCGGCTCGCTTGCGACATTTTTCCAACTTTTTGGGCAGCAAAAAAGCCCTACCAGAATGGTAGAGTCTTTGCATGTTTTCTTTCGGTCATACGAGTAGGAAGCGTCACTTATCCGATATTCTTTCGCGCAAAAAAATGAACTTGCTTCGAGGTGAAGCGTAGCAAGTGCTTAGCAAGTTTTTAGCAAGTTCGTAGCAAGTATGCAACAAGCTCATGACAAGTACAATGTCTACTTTTCCGTAGCAAAAAGAAAAGCCACCAAACGATTTCACTCGCTTGGCGGCTTAGCTATATTCCTATACTGTTTTATCCAAATAACTCATCCAGCTTTTCGCTCAACGTCCCATCCTTTGCATAAGGCAATGCATCGCACATACGAAAGTTATACTGCTTTCCGTTATGCTCCTCAGAGAACCCAAGAATATAGTTGGTTGCAATGCGATAAATAATTTCGGACGGAGCCAGACCGTAGACCTGCTTTTCAAAGATGTGTTCGAGCCGCTCCTTGGAGTTCGGGAACGCAGCTTTCATGCCTTCGCTCTGGTACAGACGCTTCACGATTTCGGTAATGTACAGGCCCGATTTCATGTACAGGTCAATAAAGGTCTTGTCCGGGTCATTAAAGCATCCGGGATTTTCTTCTTCCAAAAGCGATACCATCTTTGCCACGGTTGCTTTCGGGGTAAAGATTTGGTTCGTGCGCTGCGGCGGAATGTAGTCGAAGATGTCCTTTTCGTTCGCCGGGTCAAAATAGTTTGCCAGTTCACGCTTTAACCGCAGGAACTCTTTGATGGAATCATCAAACACGACTTCATCAAACAGCTTCCCGTCAAAGTGCTTCGTTTCGCCTGTGGCGGTATCCTTGTAATCACCGCCATCGCGCAGGAAACGGAACTGCTCCAGCGTGATGCTGGTGACTTCTTGGAAAACTTCATCGGGAACGATTTGGTCGAAGTTGGCAAGAGTGGTATCCTCTGTGCCATAGGCCATCAGAAATGACGGTATCGTGCGGGCAAAACCGCGTAGATGGTCGCGGATGGTATCTTCCACATCGTTCTTTTTGCGTTCCTCGATTTGTGTCTCATAGCTGCGGACAGTCTCTTTGGCGGCATCTTCCACGAAGCTGCTGACCGTATCATTCAAAGCTGTTTTCAGCTTTTCAGTAGCCTCTGCCTTTTTCTGGTCGAATTCCTGATTGATTTTTGCCTGTTCGTGGGGCGCAGCAGCAGCCAACTGCTCATGGCGTTCTTTTTCGATTTGGTTGGTTTCGATACGATAGTCGCCGTAAGTCCGCGCCACCAAACGGTCCGCATCCTCGCCCAGCTTCTTCTCTACACGCTTGGCATCCGAAGCCTTGATTTCCGTGCCGTAATTGGAGGTGGCAGCAGCCACGATGGGTTTAACAGCCTGCGCCTTGAAAGCCTCCTGCAACGCTTCCAGCGCCTTATCCTTGGGCTGGTTGTCAACGGCGACTTTATCAATAGCCTGCGTGACCTGTTCGCCGACAGTATCATAGATTTTATCGCCAAAAATGTCATCAGCCAAACCGATAACATAGCCCTCATCTACTTTGACATCGCCGTTTTCATCCACATGGACGCGGTCCAAATCTTCTTTCTTGACTTCCTGCTTTTTCGGCTCGTCCACGGGGGTGAACTTTGTAATAATGTCCACGACCTCCTGCGGAGCGCCGAAGATATTGGAAATATTCTGAAACAGATAGTTGGACATAAATCCGCGATTCACAACTTCTGTGGAGCGAATCTTTCGCGGAATAGAAAGCACCTTTTCGGCATCCAGCTCCACCATCTCGCTGTCTTCATCCTCACCGATGACCGGGAAGAAGTTCAGCAGTTCCTTGATGTGCTTTTTGCGGGTTTCGGTATCTCCGCGCCCGTCGGATGTGCTGGCATACAGGTCATTTGCGAACTCCTCAAAAATCATAAGGGTTCGCGCAGGGTCGAAGTCGAAGATATAAGCATTCTCCTTGCGGTAGAACTTGCCTTTGTCGTGGAACAAGCACGGATTCTGCGCACGGAACGCCGCCTGCATATACAGGGATGCACTCTTGATGCTGCTCAGCATCAGCACAGCAGTCCATTCTGGAATCGTAACGCCCGTGGTGAGCTGTCCGACAGACAGCGTAATTGTCTTGTCGTTCTGGGCGATAGCCTCGGTCACGCTGTCAAACGCTTTCTTGGCAGAATCATCATCGTTCAATCTACCGTCACCCACTGCCGCGACGACCTTGTAATCCTTGAAAACAGGATGGTTGTTCAGCTTGCGGGCTAGAGCCTTGGCGCTGTCCACACGGTTCAGCAGCCAAAGCGTATGCTTTAATTCATCGCGTAATTCCGGTGTGGAGAACGGGAACTTAGTCTGTGTAGTCAGCGCATCAAGGAACTTGTCCACAGCGCTGTCATGCACAAAGTTTCCGGCCTGATTGACTGCAAAAAACTCATTTAGGTCAAACGCCCATTCTTCTGTCTCGCCGTTGATTTCAATGCCCTGCTTCAGTTCATCCCGAACGACCTCGGACATCTGATAGGTGAACATATTGAGCTGCGGCAGATTCGCGTAGGGATTCTGCTCGCTCTGGTCACCCTGCCAATCGCGTTTTTTCTTCTGCTCGTCGGCATAGGTCCAGTTATAGATGGCGTCCTCTTTGAATTTTTCGCTGGCAATGGCCTTAAACGGCGTGCCGGACAGATGCAGCGTAAAGTTGCGGTCAATATGGTCGAACGCCACATCCGTCTTGTAGGTATCTACGCCCTCGTGGGCTTCGTCAATAATCAGAACATCCCAATGAATGTCATTGACTTCTTTCAGCTTTTCAAATTCACCGCCAAAGTAAATGGAGCCTTTGAGGTCCTGCAAGCTGACGAACTCGATGCACTTGTAGTCGTCGTTGTTCAGCATATCCAGATACTGATTGCGGCTCACAACAAAAGGCTTCCCCTGCAGGGAGCTGGTATCGCTCACAAACAGATACCCGGAATCGGGACCGAGGAACTTCTCGTAGTCGGAATACCACGAGTTTGCAATCGCAGGGCGGTTCGTCACGATAAGGACCGTGTCTGCGTCCATCTGTTTGCAAAGCTCATAGGCCGTAAGTGTTTTGCCGAAGCGCGGCTTTGCGTTCCAGAGGTATTCACCCTTGGTATGCAGGCGGCTGTAATCCAGCGTTTTCTCTACCGCATCCTCCTGCTCCTCACGCAGATTATACGGAGTTGCGGCGGTCAGCGATTGCAAAATACCGCGATTCGCACGGAAATCATAGAAGTGGTTGCGGGAAACAGGTCCCGTCACATGGAACCATTCGTTCTTGGGGTCGTTCTCAATGTTCAGCTTGCGCAGATAGCGGTGGAAATCTTTATCGGTAAATGTATCGCCGGAGCCATCCTCGAATGTAGCATTGCCGCGCCATTCTTCTTTGTATTCCACATCGGCAGTATGGGTCTGCTGGCTCAATCGCTTGTCTACATCCTGCTCGGTGTAGCCGATTTTCGTCCAACCGTTATGGCGGGCAATCTCAGGAGTGGTATAGGCATAAATCATCGGAACAACGCGGTCCGTTGTTTTGATGACGATTTTGGTGCTCATATTATGCCATCTCCTTTACATGAGATTCGATGAAGTCGATTTCCTGCTGGGAAAGACCGTACTTCTTGTAGAGCTGCTGGTCAATGTCGCGGATGGAAGCCGACCAGTTAATGTCGGAGTTGGGAGTGAAGTCTTGAAGGGGAATAAATTTAAAATTGCTCGGCGTTATCATTTGCGTCTTCTTTAAGATTGATAGCAATGCACGAGCAAATCTTGATTTGAGATACTTAAGTAGATTTTCCGCCTCTTGCAATGTAGAAAAATTGCCTATACTGAAAAAAGTTTCTGTGTGTCCAACCCCTGGCATTGCAATTATAGCAGGGGCAAGGGCTTCTCCAAACTCACCAACTCCACTCGCTTTTGGCAAGAAAATCTTATAGCTATCCAAATTCTTAACCACATTGATATAGGAACGCTGAATAAACATAGATACTCTCTCGTTGTCTAAACGTCCCATAATTGTAATATAGTCCTTATTATCAGGCTTTTCCTTAAAGAAAATCATTGGCAATTTGGCTATAATATTTGACTTCAAGTCATTCTCATGGCCTTTGCTCTGGAACGCCTTTACCTCAGGATGCTCTCTATGCATTATAGGCGTGAAATGATAAGCATAACTAGAAATGCCGACATCACCAACATTTGACTTTTCACTATACTTTCTGGTCTTTTGCAAAATGCCATTTAGTTCTTCGTATGGAGTGAAAACTTGAATTGGCGCATATTCACGAGTTCTATCATAATAAGTTATCGTTACGCCACCTTTAATATCTGTATTCGAAAACACTTTTTTGCAATCAGGCTCATAGTAACAAACCTTAAAATGCTTATTATTAAGCATCTTTTCATTCCATGCCTTCGGCGTACTTCCCGCATTAAACAAAAAACGTGCCGGATGAATCAATTCAACTCTATCCGCAATACCGTATGCAGCGTCCATAAAAAGATTATAAACGGGGGCCGCAAACTTCCCATTGTCACCAGAAATAGAAAAGTCAGCATTATATGGAGGGTTACCAATGGCATAATCGAACTTCATATCGTTTATTTCTCTCCCTTCATTTGGTTATAAGTGATTGTCCGCATAGCACGCCAATCACGGATTTTACATTCGTACTTTTTATTCTGCTTAGCCGCCTCATCGAACAGCGTTTCCTGTTCAAAGTCACTTGCAAACAGGGATAGCTGCTCGTAGTCGTCTGATATGTACAGTTCCTTGCCCGGAATCGTCCCTTTCAGGCCGTCCATCTGCCATATGTTCCATGAAATTACATTGGCAATCCGGTTCAGTTCCTTGGCAGTCGGCTCCCGCCGCCATCGCTCCTGCATATAGTCCACAAAGGTCATGAGCAGGTTGATACGCGCAACCAACAGGTTGTCACCCTGATATTCGTAGCCGTAGGTGCTTTCAAACGCCCGCCGCGTCCATTTCAGCCAGTCAGTCTCGTTATCGGTGTTCTCGTTCACGACCCGCAGCTTTCTGTCCAGAATCCCGATTCTGCTTTCAATCGGCAGTCCTTCACCCGTAGCGGCATCATAGCGGGACACCAGATAAGGGGCCTCGCCGCAGGTTATTTCCAGCCGCCGAGAATCAACATACCGCTGCCAATCCCGTTCTTTCTCAAAGTAAACAGGCTCTTTCGTTGGCTCCCAGTGTTCGCCGTTCAGTGTATTAAATACGTTCTCGCGTCCAAACCAATCGTCATCGCATTTATTGTTCATATAGCAGACGACCCAAGAGGGCGTAAAGACCTCGGCTTTGGATTTCGTTCTTGCCGCCTGTTCTTCTTCTGCTTTCAAAATACGCGGCTGGATAAGATTGGCGTATACCCCGGAAATCAGCTCCGGCGTAATTTGATTATC
>ULPB01003897.1_pt1 | contig 11972 bp, 8 predicted proteins | sample 1953131 | NCBI WGS metagenome assembly ULPB01 (sample SAMEA4835618, study PRJEB28245) | human gut metagenome | biome: gut microbiome; material: fecal sample | place: Denmark | collected 2008
GCATGGCTCGTAGCTAGGCTAACTTTCCATTTATTTCAGCTTCCAGATATCTCTGTTGTACTCTGCAATAGTTCTGTCGGAGGAGAAGAATCCGGCCTTGGCGATGTTCACTAACATCATCTTCTTCCACTTCTGCTGATCCTCGTAATCAGCAAATGCCTGATCCTTTACCTTGATGTAGTCCTCTAAGTCAAGCAGGGTCATGAACCAGTCTTTGTTCAGCAGCTCGTTGTACAGACGCTCCAGGTTCTCCTTTTTGCCGACCTTGAGCACTTCTTTGCTGACGATGAAGTCTACAGCCTCTTTGATCACAGGGCTCTTCTTGTAGTAGTCCTTAGAGACATAATCTGCCTTCTCGTAATGCTTGATCACAGTGTCGCTGTCCTTACCGAAGATGTAGATATTGTCATCGCCTACCAGCTCATGGATCTCTACGTTTGCACCGTCACTGGTACCCAGTGTTACGGCACCGTTTAACATGAACTTCATGTTACCGGTTCCGGATGCCTCCTTGGATGCCAGGGATATCTGCTCGGAGATATCGCAGGCAGGGATCAGCTTCTCGGCATAGCTTACGTTATAGTTCTCTACCATAACAAGCTTCATGTAAGGGCTGACTTCAGGATCGTTATTGATAATGTCGGACATTACCAGCAGGAGATGGATGATATCCTGAGCAATCACATACGCAGGCGCAGCCTTTGCACCGAAGATAAAGGTCAGTGGAGTAGAAGGTTTCCTGCCGCCCTTGATCTCCAGATATTTGTGAATGATATACAGTGCATTCATCTGCTGACGCTTATACTCATGCAGACGCTTTACCTGAATATCGAAGATGGAATCGGGATTCAGCTCCACGCCCTCCTTCTCCTTGATATAGGATACCAGTTCTGCCTTCTTGGTCTTCTTGATGTCGTAGATGGCATCCAGTACGGCCTGATCGTCCTTATGCTCTAACAGCTTCTGTAATTCATCCGCATCCTTCTTGTAGCCGTCGCCAATGGTCTGGGTCAGGAAGGCAGCCAGCTCATGGTTGCAGGACAGCAACCATCTGCGGAAGGTAATACCGTTGGTCTTGTTGTTGAACTTCTCGGGATAGATCTTGTAAAAATGATTGAGTTCGCTCTGCTTCAGGATCTCGGTATGGATCGCTGCCACGCCGTTGACACTATAGCCATAGTGGATGTCGATATGTGCCATGTGCACTCTCTTGTCCTTGTCAATGATCTGAACTTTTTCGTCCTTATATTTCTTTGCCACACGGTCACTCAGCTCCTTGATGATGGGAACCAGCTGAGGCACTACTTCCTCGATATAAGCCAGAGGCCATTTCTCCAGAGCTTCTGCCAGAATGGTGTGGTTCGTATAAGCACAGGTGTGGCTTACTACGTCGATAGCTTCATCCATAGTGAAACCTTCCTCTGTGGTGAGAATGCGGATCAGCTCGGGGATAACCATGGTAGGATGGGTATCGTTGATCTGGATCGCTACATGCTCAGGCAGAGTATGCAGATCATAACCCTTTTCCTTTACTTCCTTCAGGATCAGCTGGGCACCGTTGCATACCATGAAGTATTCCTGATAGATACGCAGCAGATTACCTGCCTCATCGGAATCATCAGGATACAGGAACAGGGTCAGGTTCTTCTCAATAGCTTTCTTATCAAAAGTGATGCCCTTCTTTACCAGACTCTCGTCTACGGTCTCGACATCAAATAAATGCAGCTTGTTTAGGCCGTTCTCATAGCCTACCACGTCAATATCATACAATACGGAAGTCACCTTACGGTCACCGAAAGCTACTTCAAACTTGGTGCCGGTGTTGTTCAGCCAGGAATCCTTCTGGATCCAGTCGTTCTTCTCAGCATTCTGCAAATGATCCTTGAATACCTGCTTGAACAGACCGAAGTGGTAGTTCAGACCGATACCGTCTCCGGGAAGTCCCAGGGTAGCGATGGAATCCAGGAAACAGGCTGCCAGTCTGCCTAAGCCCCCGTTACCCAGAGAAGGTTCGGGTTCTGCCTCTTCGATGTCTGCGATGGTTTTGCCGTTTTTCTTCAGGATATCGCTCAACTCCTCATAGATGCCTAAATTGATCAGATTGTTGGATAACAGCTTACCGATCAGGAACTCCATGGAAATATAATATACCTTCTTGTCTCCTGTAATGGCGGGAGTCTCTGCCATCTTCTCTTTGGTCAGCTGCAATACTCCGGTGTACAGCTGTGCATCGGTGCAGGCACCGATATTCTTGCCATATAATTTGCCTGTGATTTCATTTAAAGTCTGCTCTAAATTCATTTCAAACTCCATTCTGCACGATAGTTTTATTTTTGCCAAAATGAATGTACCGTGCCACACTCATTTTTTCATATTCTTTTTCTTTGTCTGGGTACTATACTTATTTTTGGTATCCCATCCCCTTGTCTCAGCTGTGCCCGGGTATTTCCTATCCTTTTTGGCCTCCATACCCTTCCTGCCGCTGCGCCCGGGTATTTCCTGCACTTTTTGGCCTCTATACCCTTTTTCCCGCTGCGCCTTGGGTATTTCCTATCCTTTTTGGCCTCCATACCCTTTTTCCCGCTGCGCCCCGGGTATTTCCTGCACTTTTCGGCCTCTATACCCTTTTTCCCGCTGCGCCTTGGGTATTTCCTATCCTTTTTGGCCTCCATACCTTTTCTGCTGCTGCGCCTTGGGTATTTCCTGCACTTTCCGACTTTTCATACCCTCGCAATACTGAGATTTTGTGTATGTTGTTCTCTTACAATACACAGGATAGCATAGGAAAACGTTTTCCGCAACCTTTTCTTTAATTTTCCTGATTTTTTGTGCAAAATAGCTTAACAGATAATGTCCTTATAGTACATTTTCACGATACTGTGGGGCATGATTACCTGATGCCCTTCCCCGCCGTTCATCAGCTGGTGTACCTCTTCCACGGCTCTGCTGGAGATGCTGTAGAAGTCCTGCCTTATGGTATTCATCTGCTTGCCGACATATCCCATCAGGGTGATACCATCGAAGCCGCACACCGGACGGAAAATATCCATATCGATCAATGCATTCATGGCACCTATGGCCATCAGATCGGAAGCGCAGACCACCACATCCTTATTCTTCGCATATTTCAATGCCACGTTTCTTGCCGTCAGCTCACTGAAGTCTCCCTGTCTGACCATCATGGTCAGATCCAGATCCTTCACCAGACGCTTCATCCCCTTCAATCTCTGATCCGTGACATAACCGTCTCTTCTGCCCGCAATGTAGAGCACTCGTTTACAGTTGTCATCCAACACGGTCTTCTTCGCCACATCATACTGGGCCTGTTCCTGATCAATGCTGATGGATGTAGTCCTGGAATTGACAATCGGCGCATCCACTACCACACAGGCAAACTGTTTCTCCCGGATCAGCTTTTGCAGTACCTTGTCCTCCTTAGACATGCCATAGATCACCACGCCGGAAATACTCTGGGACAGAAAAGATCTTGTGATCTCTTCCGCCGTCATCCCCGCGATCATGGACGGAAAGATCGTCACAACTTCCACGTTCAGTTCCTTGGCCTTATCCAGTGCCCCTACCAGATACTGCATGAAGATCTGGTCAATGGCCTGGGTCTGTCTATTGGGATCCAGCACCAGCGCGATTCTTCCAAACTGCTTGGAGGAAAGCGCCGCAGCAATGGAATTCGGAATATAATTCAACTCCTTGATGGCGTCCTGTACTTTTTTCTTCGTCTCTTCACTGACATTAGGATAGCCATTTAAGACCTTGGATACTGTGGAAATAGCCACTCCGGCATGTTTTGCAACTTCTTTGATCGATACCATAAATCCCCCGTTCCGGTCGCAGTTCCTGCGCCCGTTGCTCTCCGTTACCGCAGCAAAATGCGGTCTCGTTCCATTTGACGTTTACTCATATATTCTCTATACTATAAGTTAACGGTAGTTTCGTCAATGTACAGCATTTACGAAATATAGTGTGATTTTTTGGAAAAGGTTTTCCAAGGCAGAATAAATCGGACAGCGCAAGCGCCAGAAAGGCTACAGATACCATGGCAGTAATCAAAAGTGTGGAAGAAAAATATATGAAGGAAGCTCTGAAGCAGGCGAAAAAAGCCTATGCCCTGGGGGAAGTCCCCATCGGCTGTGTCATTGTACATGAAGGTAAGATCATCGGTCGTGGTTACAACCGGAGAAATACAGACAAGAATACATTGGCGCACGCAGAGATCACAGCGATCAACAAAGCCAGCAAAGTGATCGGCGACTGGCGTCTGGAAGAATGCACGCTCTATGTGACCCTGGAACCCTGCCAGATGTGCGCCGGTGCCATTGTGCAGGCCCGTATCCCTGAAGTAGTGATGGGCTGCATGAATCCCAAGGCGGGATGTGCAGGTTCGATCCTAAATATACTGGAAATGCCCCAGTTTAACCATCAGGTGAAGGTTACCCGGGGCATTCTGGAAACGGAATGCAGCCAGATGCTGAAGACTTTTTTTGAAGAGCTCCGCATCCGGAACAAACAGGAGAAAGCTGCCAGAAAGGCATCAGGCGATCTCTCGTAAGCTTTCTTCCTGTGTCTGGTTCTGTTCGGTTGTTTTTCTTCTATGCTTCGGCAATCGGGAAATCGCTCTTCCCGTTTCATAAAGTCCCATCGGCACAAAGAGGATCAAAAATACATAGTACGGAAATACATATCTGCTCTGCGCTTCCCAGATGATACTGAACAGGAAGCCACCTACTATGCCAATCAACGGCAGCCACAATGCTGTCGGAATTTCTTTTTTTTGCCACCATCTTCCGCACAAAGCAATTCCAAGTACAAGTCCTGCCAAGTATACGATACTCTGGTAATAATTGGCCAGCTTCCATACGGTTTCATGTATGTTCCCATAGTACAGACTGGTAATCCCGGAGGACAGCGGTTCTCCATCCGTATCAAACGACTCTGTTGCCTTGAGGCTGGAAAACAGCGGTTCGATCCATTGATCTTCCAGTTTTCTCTTAAAGAAATCTCTGGCCATAGCCGGATTCTCCCGGAACTCCCGCAATCGTTCGCGAATATATTCCTTTCCTTCCTGTGCGGCAGGCTCCTGTTGAAAATCATGTTCTGCAAACGTGGTTTGCTGATAGCGATTGTACACCCCGGCCATGCCATCCGTCTCCTGTAATCCCATCGCAATCCAGAGAATGCTCGGAATGCCAATGTCACTGGGATATCCGGAACGGTATTCATACATTACATCTACCGCTTTCACCGTCAGTGCTGCCGTCAGAAGAATTGCAAACCCTGCCAGCAGATATTGTCCCTTCTTTTTCTTCAGGCAGACCAGAACTGCATAAATTCCCACTCCAATGAGTATGATCCATGTATTTTTCCGGGCAAGCACAGCAATCCCTGCCACACATGCCGCCAACGCAATATACCTCTTCTTCTCATAATGTTCATAAGCAGACACCGCCCAGAACATTACCATTCCAAAACTGATACTGAGCACGTCCCCGTAAATATACGGTAAATACAGCAAAAAAGGAATACAGCCCAACATCATAATACAATATACGATTCTAAATATGGCTCTGTCTGTATTCAGTTTCAGGAAACCGTATCCTGCCAGAATCGCCAGTACCCACCATATTACATGCAGGATTTTTGCCGGAGTATAATTGAAATTTCCAAACAGGGCAAACAGCATCTCGTATAATATCCCCAGTCCTTTTTGTTGTTGGTACATCCCCACATAACCTCCGGAGCACAACATAATGAAGTTGCCATCCCGGCAATATGCTGCAAATGCCGTGGCGCTGATCTGATCTCCTACCGGATAATAGGGATTGTTGAGAACGTAGATACTTCCCAGCAGAAACGCAGTAACACTGGTTGCCAACAATGTATAGATGCAGATTTTTTCCTGATTTATCTGATTTTGGGCAGTCAGCCATTTATCTCCTTCGTAGACGATGACGGATGCCAACAGGAAAATGAAAATATGCTTCCAGGTACTGTCTTTTATCAGGAGATTTCTGATGCTGTAATCCACCGTTCCGTAATAAGAATACCGACAGGACCAGTAACTCAGGACCAAAAGAATGGGAATCAGACAGACAAGAAATATTCCCAACAGAATACGGTATATTTTTTCCATTAATGTTCCCTCATTTTTATCTTATAGTTCCACATAATTTCTGTCACCGACATATACTGCCAGCTTTTCATTCTCATATTCCAGTATCGGTGCTTCCCCTTCCGGAAATTGCTGTTCAAAGGCTTCACGCATTTCTGTCCGTACGACGTAAGCGGTCCGCATTTCCGTGGGCAGCGTCGGGGGATACCATTTTGTACTGGTGAGCCACCAGTATCCGGAAAGACTGGCCATGGTATAGGAATGTCCCATCGTCACCCGGCCGTCCGTGATCAGACAGATCCGTTCGGCATCCCAGAATTCTGCATATCCGTAGTCAATTCCCGCTTCTGTCAGATAATCCGCCACTTCCTGATATTCCTTCAGGTTATCCTGTGTGGTGGCCGCTTCATAGTAGGTGTATTTCAGATTCAGCACCGCGAACAGCGCTACGGCCGTTAAGATCAGACCAGCGAACACCGGCTGTCCTTCCGACATATGATCCACCATCACCGCTACCAGAACAGCTGCTGCGAACCATGCCATGAAAAAGTAATAATGGGCCGCCTCCGCGCTGGTGATCCCGATGATAAATGCTGTGACTCCCACAGAAGCAAGGAGAATTGTCAGTGCATCTTTTTGTCTGTCTGTGCTCTCTGTATTTTTCCGGAACACATACCAGAGTCCATACCCCAACAGGATCAGGAACACCCAGACAAGAAGCTGCATCAGAGAAGCAAAGCTCCCTACCTTTGCATTTCCCACCAGTCCGAAGTTCTCCAACAGGGCTGCCGGAACCCCAAGAAGCAGTTTCTCTACTGCCTCTCCCGGCTGCAGCAGATAGACTGCATAATCTCCTCTGCCGCCGTACAGACAGGATACCAGAAAAGCAAGTACAAGACTTCCCACATAGGCTGTGGCAAGATAACGTCCACCGGGCAGCTTCTGCCGGAGGTGTCCGGATTCCATGAATAAAGCGATCACTTCCACTACAAGCAGTGGCAGGATGATGACCTGCAGACATCTCTGTCCTCCACAGTTCAGCAAAACTGCGGCAACAAACAATACCAGCCACTCCAGAAAGGTCTTCCGGGTCATCTGCCGGTTTTCTTTTAATTTCAGGTAAAACAGGATATTGAAAAACAGAAAAATGCCATGAAACACATAATACTCTGCAAATAGGAATAAAAGCAGCGCTACAAAAGGAACCATCTGCCCCTCATTGCGAAAACCGTTGATTGGCAGCGCACACAATACCAGCAATGCCGTAATTGATGCCGGTCTGCTCAAAGATAATTTTCTCAGAAAAAAATAAAATATCCCCAGCAAAATCGCACCCAATAGAACGCAGGTAATCCCCGCCGCCGTCTGCATGCTGCCGGTGATACCGTAAAATACGGCTGCAACCGTAGGCATTCCAATGATCCGTCTCTCCGTGCTGGAGATCCAGTCGTTGGGTGTAATATCCTTCTCCACCCAGATCTCCCGGGCCAGCAAAGCCTCTGCTGCAATATCCGAATCCACATGTTGTGCATATTTACACAGGTTCAGGTAGCAAAATACTCCCAGATATATCAGTAAAAGTGCACCTATTATCCATCCCAGCAGGGATATACTTTTTCGCTCGTTTCTCATGGATCCTTCTCCGTAGGCAACTATCTTTCGACAAAATTACATATTATTTTGATTATAACACTCTTCCCTGTTTCCTTCAAGGCAAAGAGGCTTGACAAAAACCGGGGAACAGGATACACTTAAAAGGCCGTACATGTCCGGTATCATGGGAATAGTGATGAAACTCGGTCTTACGCAATGGGAATCTACGAACCGTGTCAGGTTGGGAACAAAGCAGCACTAAGTAGAACCTTCCATGTGCCGTGAGGAAACTGGGTGGAGCTGTTATCCTGGTCCGGCATGTGCGGTTTTGATATTTAAAGTGTTCTGTGAATTCATGGATAAGTCAGTTAAGAGGTTATAGATTGTGTCAGGCGATATGTCATCCCCTTTTTCGGTTTCCAACAGCATAGCATCCGTTTCCGGCGATCTGGCTCCCCAAGATGCCACATGGTTCCGGAAAATCATGTCCGACTGCATCCTGTGTCCCAGGGCCTGTCATGCCGATCGCCTGGATGGTGGCGTGGGATATTGTGGCCAGACGGCAGATATTATGGCTGCCAGAGCCTCTCTGCATTATTGGGAGGAGCCCTGTATCTCCGGTACTTCCGGTTCCGGTACCGTCTTTTTCTCCGGATGCAACCTGCGCTGTGTCTTCTGCCAGAACCATAACATCGCTCTGGGGAAAGCCGGACGAGTCATCACTCCCGAACATCTGGTGAAAATCTTTCTACAATTACAGGAACAGGGTGCTAACAATATCAATCTTGTTACCCCCACACATTTTCTTCCCCAGATCGTCATTGCCTTACAGCAGGCCAAAAATCAGGGACTGTCCATCCCCATTGTATACAATACCGGCAGTTACGAATCTCCGGATGCTTTACGCCATCTGGAGGGTCTGGTGGATATCTATCTGCCGGATCTGAAATATTTTTCTCCGGAGCTTTCTGCTGCGTATTCGCATGCCCCGGACTATTTTGAGATTGCCTGCGCTGCCATTGCGGAAATGTACCGGCAGGTCTTAGATCCGGTCATGGATCCCGACACCGGGCTGATGCAGCGGGGGATGATCGTACGCCATCTGCTCCTGCCGGGACAAGCGAAAGACTCCAAGAAGATCCTGCGGTATCTCCATGAGACCTACGGGGATCATATCTATATTAGCATTATGAATCAATATACACCTCTTCCGCAGGTGGCAGATATTGAAGCACTCAATCGCACAGTGACACCGGAGGAATATGACCGGGTCCTGCGCTTTGCGGAGCGAATCGGCATTGAACAGGGCTTCCGGCAAGAGGGAAGTGCCGCCTGTGAAAGCTTTATTCCGGAATTTGACGAGCGGGGACTGTGATTCTCTCACAGTTCCACTGCGATCAGATAATATCCGAAATCCCCTTCCCATGCCGGTTCTCTGGTTCCTTCAAAACTTTCAAAGCCAAACATTCTGGCTACCTGTTTTTCTCTTTCATAAAAATTACCCGGGACTCCTATGTAATATTTCACTTCCCCAGAGGCTTCCTGACGCATTAATAATAAATGTCTGTAATTATAATAGCCATGCAACAAAAAACTGTTGTGGGTCATCTGATAGCAACGCTCCCGCAACACAACGAAATCCTCCGGACCCACGGAAAGAAATTCTCTGGCATCCCGGAAGGGATGGATGTGGGGGTAGATACTGCTTAATTGCTCCCATTTGGTGTCTTTCATGTGGAGAGTGTGTTCCGTGGCAGTTTTTTTCGAGCTCCGGGCTTCCGATCCACTGACCATTTTTTCGTTTGTGACTACGGTTTCTGCCACTTTTTCGGTCTGTTCACGGGCTTGCCTGCCTTGCTCCTGCACCCGCTCCCGCTGCATCTCCCTATTTTGGGCTTCCTGCTGTTCTGTCTGTATCGGCCGCTTTGCCTGCTCCGGCTGGTTTCCACCTTGCCCCTGTCCTTCGATTTCCCCCACCGTAACCGGTGCAATCGCAGTCACAGGCGCAGGTACTTTCTTCGCACCAGCCGCTCCTGCAAACCGCCCTATGATCTCAAAATTACGTTCCAGGGGAATGCGTATCCCCAGTGTCGGCTCCCAATCCGCTTTTCTGAAAATTCTTTTTTCACAGGAAATGGTTCCCCGTTCTGCCGTCATTTCACATAATAGTTCTTCTCCGCTTTCCCGCTGCAGATACAGCAGCATCTCCTTGCCAGACACGATCCCCTGTCCTCTCAGCTGCACCATCAGAATCTCTTCCTTTTCCCAGCTTTCCAGCTTTGCATACCCGGCTCCCCGGATCCGTTGCCCGTTTTCCTGTAATTCCAAATAGCTGATCTGTTTCCGATATGACATAAAATCCCCCCCGTATAAAGTTTCTATCTAACTTTATGCGAGGGGTTGTCCTTAATATTCCTGGTTGTCCAGATATTTCATATAATTTACGACCATCAATGCGATCTTGAAAGTCAGTGCATCATCAAAGCTTCGCAGATCCAGGCCGGTGCTCTTCTGAATCTTCTCAATACGATATACCAGCGTATTACGATGCACGAACAACTGTCTGGAAGTCTCCGACACATTCAGATTGTTTTCGAAGAACTTGTTCAGGGTGTTCAGGGTCTCTTCATCCAGGTCCATAGGTACATTGTCACCGAAGATCTCCTCAATAAAGATCTTGCACAGATTCACCGGCAGCTGATAGATCAGACGTCCGATTCCCAACGTGCTGTAGGCGATCACCTTTTTCTCTGCGTAGAAGATCTTGCCTACATCCAGTGCCATCTTGGCTTCCTTGTAAGACTTGGATACGTCCTTCAATTCCTGTACCACGGTGCCATATGCCACCTTCACATCCAGAAGAGCCTCCGCATTCATCATGGCTACAATAGTCTCGGCCAGTTCATGCAGTATCTCAGGTGTGGTGGTGCTCTCAACAGATTTGATCAGGATCAGGCTGGACTCATCCACCGCTGTTACATAATCTCCCGTCTGCGGGGAAAACATGCCCTTCAGCACTTCAGATACAATGCCATCTTTCTCATCCTTGGTCTCAATGAGATATACGGCTCTGGGACAGCTGACTTCCACATGAAGTTTCTTCGCCCGATTGTAAATATCTACCAGCAACAGATTATCCAACAACAGGTTCTGAAAGAAATTATTCCGGTCAAACCGTTCCTTGTAGGCAATGACAAGATTCTGGATCTGACTGACAGCAATCTTACCCACCATATATACGTCATCCGTCATTCCCCGTGCCACCAGTACATATAAAAGATCCCCTTCGTCACGGATCTTCAGAAGGTGATGTACTCCGATCACCTGGCTATCCGCCGGAGAAGCCGCAAAGCCTGTGATCAGATCTGTGGTTATGTCATCCTTTTCCATGGTAGATGCCACTTCGGATCCGTTCAGATCATAGACTCCGAGGTCTACCTTAGTGATTGCTTTTAATTCATCAATGCTTGTCTGTATAATCTGGCCTGTAATCATATTGTCCACGCCTTTCTGTATCATAATCTATATCGAATTCTTCGCTCTTCGCGTTCTCGATTTTGCAACGTCTCTTCGCATTCCGGACTATCGTCCTCCTTGCTCATATCCATTCGTTCTGTTCATAGGCGAAAAGCTCCACCTGCAAGCAGTCTTGCTTTTCATCTATGTCAAAACTATATATTCTTAGTATATCTGATTTACTCACCCCGTGCAAGCAAAATGCATAAAAAAAGCCCTGTCTGCATTCACAGACAGGACCTTGAAATCTCTTATGAAACTTAAGACTAGTTGGTAATAACCTGCTCGGTCTCTTTGTCGAATACGTGGATCTTCTCAACATCCAGAGCGAACTTAACGGTATCGCCAGGTCTTGCAGTGGTACGAGAATCTACTCTTGCGGTCATAGGGAACTCGTCAAGATCGAAGTACAGATATACTTCTGCACCAAGTAACTCATAAACCTTGATGGTAGAGGTAAATACGCTCTGAGGAGAGGTCTCGATGTACATCTCGGAATCATATACGTCCTCAGGACGGATACCGAAGGTAACAACCTTTCCATCGTAACCGCCATCGATCAGCTTCTTGGACTTAGCGGGAGGAAGGGGAATGCTGTGGCCTGCGATTACCAGGTTAGCGATGTCGCCTTCTACCTTAACAGTAGCATCCAGGAAGTTCATCTGCGGAGATCCCATGAATCCTGCTACGAACAGGTTGCAAGGCTTCTCATACAGGTTCTGAGGAGTATCTACCT
>ULPB01017652.1_pt1 | contig 11934 bp, 10 predicted proteins | sample 1953131 | NCBI WGS metagenome assembly ULPB01 (sample SAMEA4835618, study PRJEB28245) | human gut metagenome | biome: gut microbiome; material: fecal sample | place: Denmark | collected 2008
TTGTTGACATACAACTGTAGTTAAATCTTTAATGTTAATATTTCCTATTTTGGGTATTATCTTAGCATTAAAATATTGCTTGTATCCGTTTGCTGTATATTCTTTTACACTCGCTTTGCAGAATGATTCCATCCATATTTCATACCATTCCTCAAGTGTTGGATTAGCATTATTAAGAAAAGCACAGCGATTTAAAATCAGCTGTGCTTCTTCATACTCTTTAATTGCTTTCTTCAATTTTTCATTACATTCGGTCTTGGTTTTAGCAAGTATATATTTTACTTGCTTTTTACCATTTTCATCTACTCCCGCATTAAACCTACCTTCCCATCTGCCATCTTTTCGTTTTCTTAGTGTCCCCATACCATTATTTCTTTTAGCCATAATGATTCTCCTTTCTTTTTTCAAGACCACAATATCACAAAGAAGGTCATTTATCCAGCATATTCAGTATACAAAACCATTACAAACTATCGTTTACAATTACTGTTAATCCAAACTTTCAGTTGCTCTTTAGGGACGGTCTTTCTTCTTCCTATACTAATTACAGGAAAACTTTTATCATTTTGAATTAATTTATATAAACTGACTGCCGAAATGCCCAAAATTTCTGCTGCTTGTGGAACAGACATAATAATAGGAACATCTTCAAAATTATTATAAATTATTATCACCTCCATTTGTAACAACAAAAGAGACAGAATTAAATCTGTCCCCCTTATTGGTTATGTTAACTATTATTTCTTATGTTTCTTTTGTTTTTTATAAAAGGATAGCAAAAAAATTAATAATCATTTAAAAATCATTTCATTTAGTTTCTCTAAAAGTTTTTTTTGACTTTTTTTATTGTGCTATTAGACAATGTTAAGTTATATTTAATTGCCAAAAAGAATATATAATCAGCTTTCTTTTTCAATTCTAATAAATTATCAAAATCTTCTTGCTTAATATTGAAAAAATCATTTAAATAAATTAACGTTTTAGCATGTTCGGAAATTGTCCTAAATGCCCTCAAATCTAGTTTTTTATTTTTATCAATCATATGATCTATGTGGTTTAATAATTCGTTATACGCGTTATTTCCTATACGATTATTAGATGGATATAACATCCTTTTAAAATTCTTTTTTATTGTATTTTTATCAAACTTTTCAAAGTTGTAGTTTTTTGAAACGCAAAATGGCATAATTTTAAGTTCGTATTTATACTTATAGTTACAATACGCTTCAATTATGTTTGTAAAAGATATTAATTGCGATTTATACAAACCATCTTTATTATACGCAATAGTTGAAAAATTTTGATTGTTTTTATTGTATCCGTATATTAATAAATCATGATAAAAATTATGGTTTTTATATGCTGGTCTATTTGGAATATAATATTCATTAAGCTCCATATATATAATATCCACGATCAATATACATAATCAACTTTTCAATAATATTCATATTATCATAATAGAAAACGAATTTCCTCGAAAAACAACCCCATTTCAAAAAGAATTTAACATTATAAGTTAATGTTTGATCATATCGTAAAACAAAAAAATTTGTTAAGATCCAAGATTTTGGTATTTCTTCCTTTTCTAACACAGAAAAGGAAAAAGCGGTGTTGTGTAACTCTCTTAATGTTGGATTTTCATTGATTTTTAATATAAACTCATTCATTAATTAGTTTTTCCTTCTTCAATTGTAATATTTTGCTTGAGCATTCCAAAGTTCGCTGTACTTGCTATTTGCATTAAGTAATTCTTGATGTGTGCCGGTTTCAACAAGCTGTGATTTATCAAATACTGCTATGCGATTGCAGAACACACAGCTTGATAGTCTGTGGGAAATATAAATCGCTGTTTTGTTGTCAACAAAGGAATTAAAGCGATTATATATTTCATTCTCAGCAACAGGGTCAAGAGCCGCAGTAGGCTCGTCAAGAATAACCACAGGACTATCCTTGTAAAGTGCTCTTGCAAGCGCAAGCTTCTGTGCCTCGCCGCCGGATATTTCAACACCGGATTTATCCAAATCCTTATAAAGATAGGTGCTTTCTTTATTTTCCATAGCAAGCACTCTGTCTTTTATATTTGCTTTGTCGAGTGTATCATAAAGCCTTTCTTTGTCGTATTCCTCATTTGCCGAAATATTCTGTGCAAGCGTTGTTGAAAAGATTTTAAAATCCTGAAATACAACCGAATACAGCTTAATAATGCTTTCCTTTGAGTATTCCTTAATATTGATGCTATTTATAAGTATCTCACCGTCGGTTACATCATAAAGTCTGCACATCAGTTTGATAAATGTTGTTTTACCGCTTCCGTTTCTGCCAACAACCGCAAGGTGCTCTCCGTTGTTGATTTTAAGGTTGATGTTTTGGAGGGCGTAGCTTTCCGTATTAGGATACTTGAAGGAAACATTTTTAAATTCAATTTCAAATTTATTCAATAAATCAAACTCTTTTTCGCCGTAGGTCATATTGTCATTTGCATTCACTATTTCGAAGTAATAGTTTACCAAAGGCACCATTTCGGCAGTTTTGCCAAAGGTAACCGCCATTTTCATAATGCCGTTTATTATCTGCATAAAGGAACCGCAGTAAAGCACAAGCGAGCCTATGCCAAATAAACCGTATAAACCCTTAACGCCGATAAAAAGATAAATTCCAAAGCCCACAAGTGCACCGAGGATTGCAACAAACGAGCTTGATTTTGCGGTGTGAAGCGAAGCCTTTTTAAGCAGCTTTTCGCCGTCTGTCAGCAGCTTATCCGTTGCGGTGTGCTCAATCAAATTCTGCTCTTTATAAAGGCGGATTTCCTTTCCGGTGTTGTAATCGGAAAACATATTTAGAAAATAGTAAAAAATTCTGTCAAGCCGTGAATATTCGTCTCCTGCCTTAAACCATGCCTTGTTCATCTGCGTTGCAACAATAAGGATAATAACCGCCATAATTGCTATTGCGCCGAAAATCGTCAGCAGAAAAACAGGACTTTCAAAATAAGTATCACCTGTTTTGGTAAATCCGATTTTCAAAAGCGGAATGATGATAATAACGGAAATTATCAGCGTTGCCACTCCCGAAATGAAATCACGCATCATCCAACTAAACTGCACAAATGACGAGAAAACTCTGTCCTGTGCCTCGGAATGCTTATGTATAAGCTCTTTAAAATCACTGCTTTCAAGCTTTTGATATTCCGCTTTAAAAAGCTTTGCGGATATGTTTTGAAGCTCCTTGTTATACATCAGCGAGCGGAACATAAAGTAAATATCACCTAAAAAGTAATTGATGAAGAATAAAACAGCATTAATCCCAACCGCCAAGCCGATATATACCGCAAGGTCGCTCATACTTGTTCCGACATCAAGCAAATCTATTATTTTTGAGGTGAACCAAATGTTGATAAACGGCATAACCGACGTAACGATTGCAACAACTATTGAGGTGGGTAGCAACCGCTTTTCAAGGCGGTGTATTTCTTTAAAAGCAGAAAAAATGGTTTTTATTTTTTTCATACCGCCTCGCCTCCCATCTCTTTATAATAGTAGCTTTGAAGCTGATACATTCTGTAATATGAGCCTTTGAGTGCCATAAGTTCCTCGTGTGTTCCGCTTTCTGCGATTTTTCCGTCTTTAATAAACAAAATCCTGTCGCAAAAGCGTGTTGATGACAGCCTGTGAGAAATGAAAAAGGATATTTTATTGTTGGTCATTTCGTTGTATTTGAGATACAGCTCATTTTCTGCAATTGGGTCAAGTGCAGCGGTAGGCTCGTCAAGGATAAGCACTGGTGCATTTTTGTAAATTGCCTTGGCAAGTAATAGCTTTTGCTTTTCTCCACCTGAAAAATCGACTGCGTCTTTGTAAACATCTTTAATCATAAAGGTGTTTTCTTTTTTATTAAGGCTGTTGATTTTATCGGCAATGCCTGACTTTTCAAATGCAGAATAAAGCCTTTCCTTATCGTAATTGGTTGATGCACAGATATTTTCCGCTATGGTCATAGGCAAAAAGCCGTAGTCCTGAAATACCGCAGAAAACAAATCAAAATAGCTTTCACTTGAAAAAACACGACTACTTTTTCCGTTTATTAAAATATCACCCTTAGTGGGATAATAAAGGCCACAAAGCAGCTTGATTGCCGTTGTTTTGCCTGCACCGTTTTCGCCAACTATTGCTATGTTTTCGCCCTTATTTACCTTAAAGGACATATCGTTTATTGTGCTGTTTTCGGCAGAAGGATATGTGAACGAAACATTTTTAAATTCTATTGATTTAATATCACCAAAATCAGCACTTGGCTTGCTTTTGCTTTCCACGTTACTTTCGATAAATTCACGAAATGCGGCACAGTCGTTACAGCATCGCTCAATATTTGAATATTGAAACACCGCATTCGTTATCCAATTTGAAAATCCTGTGATAATGCCAAAATAGAAAATAAAATCGGAAACGGAAAGCCTTTTTTGGCACACTAAATATGTAAGATAAGCGTATGCAACAAGCTCACGTGCGAGGTTGAGAAGTGCCCTTGTTCCGCCAACCTTAATGCTTTGGTGCATATATTTTGAGGTTATATTCTCCAAGCCGTTAATCAGTCTTGCAACCGCATACAAGAAATAGTCGGTAAAGTCGTAAAGCCGTATATCTTTTGCGGCAGTTAAATCCTTACTCAATGAATAGTAATAATCAAACTTAACGAAAATACTGCTTCTTGCATCCTTAACGCCCTTTTCTTTTTTGTTTAGGTATTTCAGTAAAATAAATTCGGCAACACAGGTCGCAAGGATAATTAGTATCATAACGATATTGATTTTATAGATGAGTGCAAGAGAGGTTATAACGCCCACAATACAAACCAGAAGTTGATTGCAGGTATCAAGAAAATCGGCAGATGATGAATAGTAGCTTCGGTAAAATTCCATTGCTCTTTTATTCTTTTCTCTGCCTTCAAGGCTTTCTATATTTGTGTAATCCGTGTTAAGATTTTTGTGAAAAGCCAAAACGGCATAGCGCATACGGATGATGCGTGCGCTACCGTTTAAAAGTTCCTGCATAAAGGGTGCAAGCCATGTTGTCAACGCAACAAGAACACTCAAAAGTGCAACAACAAGAATTAATCGCTCTGTTGTAACACCCTTTTCAATGCAGTCAATCATAGCCTTTGGTATGTATGCCGTTACAATCGGCTGAAACACCAACGCAGGAACTCGTATAAGAAAATAGGTTAGACTTTTCGGATCCCACTTTAGCCAATTAGTAAGCATGTATTTTAAATTTGATTTCATATAAAACATCCAATCTGTAATTATTTATGATATTATAACTTAAATCACTTTTAGTATTTGGATTATTTACAAAAAAGTATATTTTATGTGCATAAACGTTTTAATAATTATCAAACCTTGGTGCTTTTCTGGTTTTTTGTGTATAACTATATGGTGTATCACTGTTATTAACAGTTTTATTTAATCTGTCAGCTTTTGGATATCTTTTTAATATTTCTTGTTCTAATTCATTCTTACTTGAATATTTTATTTTTTCTTTTTCTCTTTCGGTAAGCTTATATGTATCATTAAATATTATACCCCATTTGAAGAAAAGTTTCAATTTTGAAATCATAGGATTCGAGCCTGTTTTCATTACAATAAATTGTCCTTTTGGCATTGATTTCAATTCATCAGGCGTCATAAGTGGTCTTTCAATCATTTGTAATGATTGCGAAGGGTCATTTTTACTCTTACTTATTGATCCTGACATAACCGTTCTATTTCCCATTGCTTTCGATAAAATTTCAGCAGATTTAGAATTAGGTGCAAAGCCTCCGAATATAGTCAATTGCGTATTATCAGTTATAATTTCTGCACCATTTTCTCCATAATTTTGATTTAGCTGAGCAAATGATTGTATTATTGCAACTATTGATACTCTCCTTGATCTTGAAGCCGAAAACATCATTTCTGCCGATTCAATTTTCGGTATTGTTCCCATTTCATCAAGATACATCATAACCCGGTTGTCTAATTTACCGCCTTTTTCATCTGCGACCAATAAGATTTCTCTGTATAATTGTTGAACAATTAAAGAAATCATAAAATATTTACTTGAATCTTCTTCAGGCATAACCAAAAATACAGCTGATTTTGTATTGCAAAATTTTTCTGCATCTAATGAAGTATCAAAACAAAGTATTGATTCCATTTCACTATCTAAAAATGTATTTAACCTTGAAAGCGTCGTTGATATAACCGACGCCATTGATTGATCAGATGTATTAAGTGCAGCTCCGGCGAACCATTTTGCTTTATGTTCATCTGGAAGTAAATCCATTATTTTTGAGAAATCATTTTTCTTACTTGAATCTTCCTTTTTCAATAGTTCTTGTATAATTTTAAAAACAGTTATTATATGACGAGTTCCTTTGGGACAAAATTCAGATACCAATAGAATTGATGCCGTTAATAGACCTTCTGCCGCATCATAAAAGTATGCATTTTGTCCATATGAAGAAGTGTCACTTCCACTCGATATAATTGTCTTTGATGTTATTTTTGCATATTTTTCAGCCTTAGCTTTGTAGGAAATTTCATCTTCATTTTCTTTCCAAAGATCCATATACTTATTAACCAGATACAAAAGGTTGAATCCATCTGAGCTTGTTGGATTTCTTAAATCAATAACTGATACATTATATCCATAGTATTTTTTTGCAATTTTTCCATAGTTTCTGTATAGATCACCTTTAGTATCCGAGGTTATGAAACTCATTCCTGATGCACATGCAAATTCTAAATTAGGATATAAAAAGTATGCTGTCTTACCAACTCCGGCAGCTCCAATCATTAAAGTATGAACATCTCCGTCATCTATTAATGTTTTTGTCCGTTTCCCAATCGTTTTTTGTCCTACAAGAGTACCTTGAATTTCCGGAAGATTTTTACCTTGTCTCCACAATTCAACTTCAAATGGAATTTCCTTGTATGTTTTTCTTATTTCATTTTTTGATGCAAAACGAGCTGTGCCATGCTGTCCGTCGCCAACTGTTTTACTTTTTATACTGTTCAAACTGTATATGTATGAAAAAACAATGATGAGAAGAAAAACCAATCCCATCATTGTCGAAGCAATAATTAGCGGTACTAAATTTGATTGTATATTATCATCTCCTATCTTTTGTTAAAATACGCTTTTGAACTTTTCGTCAACGGTAATGAAGCACAAAATAATTATTTTGTAGAAACAGTTGACTTTTTATACATATCCGTTTATTTATGTAATTAAAGAATATTTACAGGGAGTTTTATTAATGAAGGGAAAAATAATTATAACTGTAATTAATGCAATTAAAGATATCGCTATAGCTATATTTAATGTGTTCCATAAGAAAAGTAAATCATCTACTGAAACCGTATCAAAAGAAGAACCAAAAACACCTGAGGCAGATAATCGTGCTGACAAAATTGAAATTCCACCAAGTCCAACAATCATTGAGGCTGAGCCTGTTGATAAAACAATCATTATTAACCGATTTATAGTAAGTGATTCTGAATTAGAAAACATGGACATTAATGACCCTGCATACTTTGAAAAAATGGGTGCAAGATTAACAATGAGTCGCTCTAATGAAGATGTGGAAATATTATAAGGAGGGAATCATATGGACTTTTTACAAAAGAATCTTGAAAATTTGAAAGAGGATAATGTAGGGAAGAGAGAAATTGTGGCAAAAGAATATATTCTTATTGAACCAAACGACTATCAATATTCATTTATTAAAACTTCTAATGTATTCGAGCGTAATGTGTTGACTCATATTGTGTCATTATACTTACCGGATAATCATTATTTTCAAGCACCAATGTTCTTGGCTATAGAGGGAAGAGCAGGAGAAGGTAAAACAACGCAGACAATTGCAACCTGCTCTCAACATGGTATATATATTATATATGTTTCTGCTTCAGAATTGTCGGGTGCTCATGAAAAGGATTCCATAAATGTGATGAAGAAACTTTATTCTGCTGCTATAAATTTAAAGAATAATGGGAAGGTAGTAGCAATTTTGATTGATGATTTCCATATGGGAAATGCAACTACAGATGAAAATGTAAAAAGAACTATCAATTCAAATCTACTTACAGGACACTTGATGAATTTGGCAGAAAACAATAACGGCTTTAAGATTCCTATAATTCTTACTGGTAATGATTTTTCCAAAACATACGCACCTTTATTGCGCTCGGGTAGAGCCGATAAGTTTGAATGGAGTCCCAATTATGAGGAAAAGAAAGAAATAGTTAAAACTATTTTTAATCGATTTGCTAATATAAATGAACAAGAGTTTAATGAACTGTTTGATAAATATGCCAATAACAGTATTTCAGACTTTTATCAATTAATAAATGAATATAGAAAAATGTTGTTCTCAGATTATATAACTCAATTTGAAGTTATTGATAAAAACACTATTTCTACTATTTCACAAATAGTAAAGCAACAGCAGCACAAAATTGATTATAGTTTATTAAAACGATTGGCTGATAATAGAATGAAAGAGGCAAAAACAGATGAGTGAATTAGAATTATTACCACCGAAAGCAGATGTAAATACGGATGCAAATTTAAGGATACATCTGCGTGTTCTGATTGGTGTTCTTTATGAGATGACAAAAGTATGCGGAGTAGAAATTGGGGATGATCTTGACAAAGGTGTGCTTGAAAGAGATGTAATTGAAAGAATTACTATTACATTCAAGGATAAGAACAATATAGGAAAAGCACGGGTGATTTTTAAAATTAATTGGGATAAATTGGAATTATTGGCACAAACAGAAGATGGCACAGTTTTATATGAAGAAAAGGATTTTTCAAATGGCTTTTGTAATTCTCTTGATCCTGAATTATTTAACATGTTAAAATTGCATGTAAAAAAACTACGGAAACAATTTGATATAAAAAGTGTCGTTTGCCAGTTTGGTTACAGAAGCAAGTATAATAGAACTGATATGGTTCATCAAGAAACAAGAAAATATATGGGACACATTGCTGGAGATCATATAAAAATGGATGAGAATAGCGAATTCAAAAAGAGGCTTCGTTCTACATTCCAAGGAATTGGTGGTACGTTAGATGTGTTCTTCACTTTAGAATAATGGAGTTAAATTATGTTGAAAATTTGCTTTTTTTCTGCCATAACAGGAATTGTAATAGGAAATTTAATTGCATTGTCTCCACAAAAATTTCAAGATAAAATTATGATTTTTGCAAAAAGATTCAATCCAATTTATTACCTAATTATGTTTGGATACATATTAACAAGTATGATGTGGATCTTAATGTTTCAGGAATTATCCCTCATTATTGATGAAAGAATCGTAGTTAATAATGAAATAATAAACAATTTTATAAAAAGTGGAATTGTTTCAGCAGTTTTGTTTTATATTTCTGTCAGAGTATATTCAATTATAATAAAAATACTAGTTCGCATTTGTAAAACTAAAAAAATCAATACAGACATTACATTTCTTGAAAAAGAATTTAATACTGTTGTTAATACCTCTATAATAATCATTATATTATATTTCTTGTCGATTAGAGAATATTTTTTGTTTTCAATATTTCTAGCAATATTATTAGGAAATATGACAGATTATAATAGTTCAATTGCAGAAAACATTAAATCATTTAAGAAAACAGTGATATCGACAAAAAAACAAACAATAATGGCAGAAGCATTATGTATAATTTTAATGTCTATAATCATCTTTTTTAATTGATGATTACTTATTACGTTTTCAACCCAATGGCTTGTTTTTTCTCATTGATTTTTTGAAGTGCTTTTCTATCAGTGCGAGGAGCAAGTTTGTACTTATTATCAAACTCCTTCTTAAACAATTTAGATAAATCGTTTAACACAGCAAGGATAGCAGTGTAACTCTGCCATTCCTTGCTGTTGTTGTTTATATACTCAAGCAAACTTTCAGCATATTCACAATCTTTTTCGGCTGCTGCCATTAAATACTGTATAGCCTTATTTATGTCTTTTTCAACAAATACGCCATTATAATATATTTTGCCAAGTTGATATAAAGCATATTTGTATCCATTTGATGCTGATTTAAGTAAATAATCTAATCCCTTAACTGAATCAAATAAATCACTGTTATTATCAAGATATAATTTTGCTAATCTATACTGTGCATAGCAGTTATTCATATCACTTACTTTTGTTAATAATTTTTTAGCTTTGTGCAAATCCTTTTTTACATATTCACCATCCATATAGAATTTGCCCAACTTGTAAATTGCAAATTCATATCCTAAATCAGCAGATTCTTTTAAATATTTTATGCCGAGCACAACATCATAACTTTCCGAACTAGTATTCAAACACATTTTTGCCATTTGATATTCATAAAGTCCGGGATGGTTTTCGTAAAAAGATTTGCCGGTGTATTCATCATTGATGGGTTCATCATCCTCGTCTTCAATATCATTAAATGAAATTTCACCGTAACAAATATTAAGTGCTTCTCTGATGATTATATTTTTCAATGGTTTAAAGGTTTTGTTTTGAGATAACGGAATATATTCGGCTTTTGTTTGCTGATACATTCCTATTATTTTATCGTTGTATTTGCACCATAGATTATATAATTCAGAAATGTTTTCATCTTTTTCAAGTTCATCAATAATGTAATTTATCTTCTTTTTCATTGGCTGAGGAAGATAACCATATACAGTTTTGCCCTTGTAATTTTCAAGCGATTCGGATAATTCAATCAATGTCTTTTCAATATTATTATTTTGAAAATTCCCATTATTGATTGAAGAAATGAGCAAATCAATTTTATCTTTCACAGTTTCACTCATTTGAGATCTTATTTTGTTTTGCTCTTTATATATCTCAATTCTGTCATCAGCAAAGACTTGTCTTGATAAACTCATTTTTAAATTTTCAAGACAGTCCTTTGTTATAAATGCTTTTTGACTTTTTGAAAACATTACAAGATGCACATGGGGATGATATGATTCATTATGGAAAGCACCATACCACTCTAAATCAGAGTAAGGTATGCCGAGTGCTTTAGCAAAATTCATTTTGTTTTCCCGAATCAATCCCATCCAGTTTTCTGCATTATCATATCCAAGTCTGACAGCATCTTCTCTTGAAAGTGAAATAATATATGTATGAACATTATCGTTTTGATTTGCAACTCGGTTTGCAATTTTATCAAGATTATCAACAGGAACATTAACATCTGAAAATAATCCGTGCTTGCCGTATGTTTCTACTCCCGGTCTGTGTGCGATGTAATCAACATAGTTTTCTCTTTTTGCAACCATATCCAAGTTGTAATCAAGTGTTTGTGTAATTAAATCGGAGGCTGCACCCCTTGTTTGCTTTTCAAAGTACACTTTATATTCTTCTGAATTAATTGCAGAGGGGAAGTCGTTTATTAACTGTTTAATCAGTTCTTCCTGATATTTAGTAATCTTTTTTCCTCTCCAACATTCATCAGTGAATTCAACGCCATCTCTTTTAGCAATATATTTTATTAAGTTTTTTGCATTGGCTTTTGAATCGGGACTCATATATCTCCATTTAACAATCAGTTGACTCATTCGTCACCTCGCTGATAATGAATTGCTTTTTCAAAATCTATTACTCCTTGAGCTTTTTTTATATCTACAATACACTTGTTTCTTAATTGTCTTAATTCTTCATCACTGTAATCACAAGATGTAGCTTCAAAGTGTATCAGCATTGATAATTGCAGAGCCATATTATATACAGATTTTATTAAATCCTTTTTCATATTATCAAGTTTAGGAAATAATGTTTGCACAAATACATCTGCTATATAATCTTCTGCGATACTGCTTTCAACATATCCGCAGTAAAATCGTATTGCTCTGTCTATAAATTCCGAACGGCTTTTAC
>ULPB01033899.1_pt1 | contig 11729 bp, 11 predicted proteins | sample 1953131 | NCBI WGS metagenome assembly ULPB01 (sample SAMEA4835618, study PRJEB28245) | human gut metagenome | biome: gut microbiome; material: fecal sample | place: Denmark | collected 2008
AACAAGTGCGTGGGCGTTTGTAAGATATGCTGTGAAGGGTGTAGTTAAGTACTACCTGTAAGTAGAGGTTTTTATATGAAGTACGTTTCATTTACGTTTGATGACGGTAGAAGAGATAACTTTACTTGTGCGTACCCTGTTATGAAGAAGCACGGTATCCCTGGTACGCTGTTCTGCACGACCGGTTATATCGATGGAACTTGGCAGAAGGATGAATCTTGGCATAGTGCAGGCGAAGCAATTCATGTGGATGAATTGAAAGAGCTTCAACAGAATGGATGGGAACTTGCCCTTCATGGAGACAAGCATACAACGGAAGTTAATGATTTGAAGTGTGCATCTCAAAAGATGACACAGTGGGGATTTTCAACTCGACCGATTGGCTTTTCCATGCCTAATTCCAATATTGGCAAGGAAAAGCTCGATGCAGTTGTTGATGCTTATTTAGGATCGGAGCTGCTGTACATCCGGGCAGGAAGAAAAATTGACACAAAGAGTCTTTCCGCAAAGATTCTGTTTGCATTATACACATACGGGCATATGCAGTGGGCCTATAATCGTTTCAATAACGAGAATTTGACGGAATTGACGACTATCGACAGGAAGCAAATATATTCCGTTGTTGTTCGTTACAAGGATGATCCTAGGATGATTGCAAGGTTTATTGAGCAAATGCCGGATAATACTTGTGCGGTTCTAATGCTCCATAGCATTCTGCCGGAGGATAGTCAGTACTATGGAACGGATCCGTGGAACTGGAGCCTTGTGCGGTTTGAAAGGTTCTGCGAAGAAATTGACAAGCTAAGAAATGCTGATAAGCTCCGAGTGGCAACGCTTGAGCAAATTGTAAATGGAAAATTGGGAAGATGAAGAGGTATGGGGATGGAAACGATAAAGAACCCAGTCATCGTGTGGAGCATTGATGATTTTAATACTTTAGGCTTACTGCGTGAGTTAGGGCAGAGCGGACTTGACTTGGTTTTCCTTATAAAAGGAAAAGCAGGTTATGCCTCTAAAAGTAAGTACTGCGTGAACTATGTAGAAACCGAGTCCATACAGGCTGGTTATGAATATCTAATGGCAACATATAAATCGGCAGACTTTAAGCCGGTTCTTATTGTTGCAAGTGATGAAATCATTACCTTTGTTGATCAGCATCGTAAAGAAATGGAACCGCTCTTTATCCTTCCGGGGACAAAAGAGCAGGGGAACATTGAAAAGTATATCGACAAGAATACCATGACGGCTTTAGCTGAAAATATTGGGATTCTCTGCCCACAGTCTAAAGAAGTTCGTTGGGATTCCTCAATTGAAGGCGTGAAATACCCGTGTCTGATTAAGCCCAGCCATCAGACGGAAGGTCATTATAATGAGTTTAAATTCAAGATTTGCCAAAATGAAAAGGAACTGAAGCAGACACTGCGGTTTGTACGGCATGAGTCGGTGTTTATTTTGCAGCAGTATATCCAAAAAGAAGAGGACCTCTTGGTATATGGCGGACGTTTGTATGATGGCAAAACCGTTATTGCAGGCGCTATGATTCGCGATCGCTTTGCGGATAGTGGTTCATCATCACACGGATATATTACTTGTGACGTGCCTGAATGTGCAGATACCAGAAAGATAGCTGAATTCCTAGAAAAGATTGACTATTATGGTCTGTTCAGTTTTGAGTATGGCATGATAGGAAACAAAGCCTATTTCTTTGAAGTGAATCTGAGAAATGATGGAACCTCACATTATTTCTTCCAAGCTGGTGCAAATATTCCCTTGGCCTACGTGTATAGTTGCGTTGGTAAGGACTATTCAGAGATCCCGGTAAAGACTTCCAAGAAGGCTTGGTTTATTGATGAGGTCTTTGATGTTGAGAACGTAATAAAAGGTGTCATTTCAAAAGAGCAATGGAAAAAGGAAATGGCGGAAGCGACAATCTTCAAATATTACGATAGGGAAGATCAGGAGCCGTGGAAGACTGTAAAAAAGACAAGAGTCAAGCAGATTGCACAGGACTTTCTTTTGAAAAAGTATCGACTCTATATCGTTGCACTACTGGATAAACTTGGGCTGAGAAAATAAAACCGATGTGGAGGAATAGACATGGCGGGGAAACAACGACTTATATGGATTGGAAGTGTTGTTCCGGAAGGCTTCTATAAGAAACTTTGTTCAATGGGATATAAAAATCAGCAGGCTTCAAGAATAGCACAATTAAATATTGTGAATGGATTGGAAGCGCATTATGGAGTCCCGTTTGACTTTGTGAGTGGTCCTGCCTTGCCGGCATATCCAAAGTTTCCGGAAATGAGAGTCAAGCCTTATACCTGGGAGAATGAAAACGGTAGCAAGGGAGCTTTTGCCTCATATTTGAATCTTGAATATATCAACCGAGTGTTCAAAGGTGGAGCGATGGAAAAGGCTGCAAAACAGTTGATTGCTTCATATGATAAGGATGACTTGGTGACAGTATATGTTAATTCTCCTCACACGCCGTTTATCAGAGCTGGGATAGAAGTGAAAAAGCAATTTCCACAAGCTAGGTTGGTGTTGATTATTCCGGATCTACCGCAGTTTATGGAAACACAGATTAACCCTGTAAAGAAATTTCTCAAGAACTTTGATATTTCCTATATGATGGGTCTGCTGAAACAGTTTGACTATTTTATTCCATACTCGAAGCACATGGTTACTTATCTGCATCTAAATCCGGAACGATGCGTAACGATGGAAGGCTGTGTTTCGAGTGATGGAGACGCCTATAAGAAATCAGAGGAAAAATTACCGTTTACCTTTATGTACTCTGGCACTGCTGATATCCGCTTCGGGTTGAAAATGCTTGTGGATGCTTTTGGACAGATTGAAGATACAAATACAGCATTGATTATAACCGGAAAAGGTGATGCAGCAGCTTATATTGAAGAAGCTGAAAGGAAAGACAAACGGATTCATTATTATGGCTTTGTCGATGATTACTCAAAAGTCAAACAAATGCAGGCGGATGCCGATGTAATGATGAACATGCGTTTGCCTAGTGAAGAAGCAAGCATGTATTGCTTCCCATCGAAGCTCTTTGAATATATGAAAACGGGAAATCCGGTTCTGTCTTTTAGAATCGGGGGAATTCCGGATGAGTATTTTGAGCATTTGATTCCTATTGAAAAAGAGTCTGTTACTGCTGTAAAGGCAGCGATGCTTGAAGCAATGAAGATGCCGAAAGAAAGTCGGCTGGATTTTGGAAAAAAAGCAAAAGATTTTATAATGATGCAGAAAAATACCGCCAAACAAACAAAGTTGATTTATGACTTGGTTGAAGGAGAAAAATGAAGAAGATTCTAATTGCTTATGACACAATGATGACGGGTGGAACAACAACTGCGCTTCTCTCATTATTGAATGAACTGGATTTTAGTAAAGTTTCGGTGGATATGGTTCTGTTTAAGAATGAAGGTCCATTCTTGAATGATATCCCGCATCAAGTAAAGCTGTTAGATCAGGCTCATAATGTGAATGGCAGGCATCTTTCAATCTCAAAGGAAAAGATTATAAGAACGGTGCTGAATGGAAATGTGTTCCGAGCATTTTCTAGCTATTTGAAGTATAAAAATACTCCGAAGGGTAATTTGCGAAATATCTTGATGCATTACGGCATTCAAGCACAAGTTGATATGTCACGCAAAATTGACGAAGAGTACGATGCTGCCATTGGATTTATTGAGGGCTGGGCGGATCAATATGTTCTGTCAGATAAGATAAAGGCAAAATCCAAAATCGTGTGGATTCATCCGGACTATAAGGCAAGCTATCTGGTGCCGGAAATTGATAGAAAATTGTTTAAGCGCGCTACTGATATTGTTGTTGTGGCAAAGAGCTGCGAAGCTAATATCTGTAAGATTTTCCCGGAATATGCGGATAAAGTCAGAACGATTGAAAACATCAATTCTGTTGCCTTTATAAAAAAACGTGCTGCAGAGGATACACCGCCGATAAAAAAAGCGGCTGTGAATTTTTGTACTGTGGCTCGTTGCGATATGGATGTCAAAGGGTTGGATCGGATCTTGGTAGCACTCCAAAGACTCAGCGAAAGCGGCTATTCGGATTTTCTGTGGCATTATATTGGAGATGGAAGAGATTATCAGCAGCTGCAAGCAAAAATTGAAGAATTTGGGCTTCAAGAAAAAGTTGTTTGCTATGGCCAAATGAATAATCCGCTTGTGATTCTAAAGCAGATGGATTGCTTTGTTTTGGCCTCCCGTTATGAAGGAAAACCTGTATCGGTGACAGAAGCAATGGCACTTGGAATTCCTTGTATCGTAACAGAGTATGCCTCTGCAAGAGAGCAAATAGCAGATGGTGAAGAGGGCATTGTTACAGAAAATAGCGAAGATGGTGTATGTAAGGCGTTTAAGGCTGTGATGGAAAATCCAAGCCAGTTAGACACTTATCGGATGAACATGAAAGATATTTCAAATTCCGATGAGATTCAAAAGCTCTATGAGATCCTTTGACTTTAGTGATTTGCAATACAGTTGCACAGTGGGAGAAAAGTAATGTTCACTTTAGGAAATCACAAACTAATGCATCTGTCCACATACGGGCTTGCATTGTTCTTTATATTATTGCCTTTTGAGTATCCGCTGGCAGCGATTGGAACGCAGAGTGTTTTGATGCTTGTAGGTGTAGCAACAATGGGACTTGCGGTACTAGATCTCATTGTTGCACAGAACTTTAAATTCCACTTTAGCCATAGAGTTGTCTTTACGATTGTTTGGATCATATATGCAGGTTTGACGGCAATATGGTGTAACTATCAGGCGGCTTATTCCTATTTCTATATGATGTATTTGAGAAACTGTCTGATGTTTATCCTGATTGCAATGATTGATTATAGTAGACGAGAGGCATTCGTTGTAAAGAAATCTGCCGTTTTAGGCGTTGGGCTGCTAATGCTTTATATGACGCTTGTTCCAGGGGCTACTCGTTACTCAAATTATCAGCACAGACTTGAATTGGTTGCTGGCAACTCAAATTTGGATGAAAACTATTTGGCAGCAATTCTTCTGATAGGCTTCGGCTTTGTACTGTACTGGCTTATTAATCAGAAAACAGCTAAGTTAAAATTCAAAGCGATTGCGCTTTTATACTGTGCCGGATGTATCTACTATATTTTTGCCACAGGTTCACGAAGTGGATTAATAGCAGCAATGATTATTCTAATTGTAGTTCTTGTGGGTAATATCAAGAAAAACACATTAGCGGTATTGTTGCTTGCACTGCTTGTGATAGTGATTTATCCGTATGTGATAGATCTTTTGCCAGCTGACTTAGCGTCCCGTTATTCGATTGCAGCTTTAACGGGAAATACATCGGAAAGCTCACCGAGACTCTATATCTGGGCTGGTTTACTTGGACGATTGAAGGGAATAAGAGTACTCATTGGTTTTGGTGCAGGTTCTTCGGCACCAATTACCAGAGAAGTATATGTTAATAATGCCGCAGCTCATAATTTTTATATTGGACAAATAGTAGAGTTTGGAATAATAGGTTGCGGTCTGATTTTTACCGTAATCGCCGGAATGGGAAAACAATTGCTAAGGAATAAGGATATAGATTGTCTAGCAGTGCTGTGTGGCACGATGGCCATGGGAATGTTTTTGGATCTCTTAACAACGAAATTCTTTTGGGCGTCAATGATGCTGGCATGTATCTTTGTATCTGCATCGAAGAGCGAATACATCGATAATCTGGAGGAGAATGAATAGTGTTTGTTATATCTTGTGCAGCGAAGGTTGTCTTGTTCCTTAGGAAAGTAAACAACAAACTTGTTTCATTATACCAGTTATCACAAATACCTCATGGAAAAAACTGTGAAATTCGGGGGGGGGGTCCTCCTTTCAGGGCAATATTACATTTGGTGATCATGTCGTAATAGGAACAAATTCAAATTTTATGTCAACAGGTGCGAAAATTACAATTGGAAATTCTGTTCTATTTGGACCACATGTTTTTATTATCACGGGGAATCATCAGGTAAATCAGATTGGTAAGTATATCATTGATGTCGAGAAAAAAACAGAATGCTGTGATGCAGATGTGGTGATAGAAGATGATGTTTGGATTGGAGCAGGAACGATTATTCTAAAAGGTGTGCGAATTGGACGAGGAAGCGTTATCGGTGCGGGAAGCATCGTAACTAAAGATACTCAACCATACAGTATAAATGCTGGAAATCCGTGCCGAAAAATCAGAATGCGCTTTACCGATTCTGAAATAGAAGAGCATGAGAAAAGACTAAGACCATAGATATGATGGAAAGAGGACAAGTTTATGGAGAGAATAATACGCTATTTCAAATATTTAAGGGAGCTAGTTTTATATTTTGTCCTCTTGCCGGCTTCGTTAATCTACAACAAAAACAGAGAAGTATATTTGGTCTCTGAACGAGGAACGGATGCAAGGGATAATGGATATCACTTTTTTAAATATTTAAGAAGGCAGCATCCTGAAATTGAAGCGTATTATGTGATTGATAAAAACTCACCAGATTATGATAAGGTTGCAAGATTTGGAAAAACGCTTCAGTGGAAGAGTATGCGACATAGATTCATTTTCATAGGAGCAAAGTACAAAATTAGCACACATATTATGGGATTTTCTCCTAATATCGATTTTTATAACAAGATGAATGAAGTTTTTCCCCTTGTTGGGAAAAAAATCTTTCTCCAACATGGAATTATTAAAGACGATTTGCCGCAGTTGTATGAAGAAAAAACAAAATTAGATATGTTCGTGTGTGGGGCCAAGCCGGAATATGACTTTATTAGAAGTAAATTTCATTATAAAAATGGTGAGGTTAAATATACTGGACTAGCACGGTATGATGCATTAAGCAATTATTCTACTGAAAATCAAATTCTTATAATGCCGACATGGAGAATGTACTTTAACAATCAAACAAATGAAGAAATAGAACAATCCGTGTATGTTAAGGCGTGGAATGACATTTTATCAAATGAGCGGCTGATTGAAAAGTTAAAAGAGAGAAACCTTACATTATTCTTCTACCCACATTACGAAATGCAAAAACATATATCGTTATTTAAAAGTTCGAGCGATCATGTTGTTATCGCCGATTTTGCATCATATGATGTACAGGATCTTCTGAAAAAATCAAAATTACTTATTACTGATTATTCGAGTGTGTTTTTTGATTTTGCATATATGATGAAGCCGTGTATTTATTACCAATTTGATTTGAAAGAGTTTACGGAACATCATTATGGAAGAGGGTATTTTAATTATGAAAAAGATGGCTTCGGGAGGGTTGTTTCTGACTCGGAAACTTTAATTGAAGAAATAATTAAAATAATCAATCGAAACTATGAGTTAGAAGAACGATATCGTGGAAATATTTGTAGATTCTTTCAAAAACATGACACGAACAACTGTCGAAGAATATTTGAAGAAATTCGTGAATTGTGATGAACTTTGAAAGCGATAACTACTACACCATGGATGGGAAAAAGGTATGAAAAAAAGAAGCTTGCAAATCAATATCATTTCATCAATTGCGATGCAAGGAGTCTCAATAATATGCGCATTTATATTACCCAGGTTAATTTTGGTTTCGTTTGGATCAACTTATAATGGTATTATAAATTCTGTTAACCAATTTCTGTCATGTGTAACTCTACTTAGAGCTGGAATTGGTGGGGTTACGAGGGCTGCTCTTTATAAACCACTAGCCCAAAATGACACTAAAAGTGTAAGTGCTATTATTAAGGCAACTGAAATTTTCATGCGTAAAATTGCCTGCATTTTTACGATTTTCCTATTTGCCTTTGCGTGTATATACCCGGTGTTTGTAAAAGATCAATTTGGATGGCTTTTTACTTTCTCATTAGTGCTTGTGCTTGGAATAAGTACGGTATCACAGTATTTCTTTGGCATTACATATCAGATGCTTTTACAAGCAGATCAAAAATTATATGTGTATAATTGCGTTCAAATAGTAGGAACTATTGCTAACACTGTTGCATCCGTCTTTCTTATCAATGCTGGATTTGAAATTAGAATTGTTAAACTGGCTAGTGCTGTTGTTTTTGGAATAACGCCAATAGTCCTTTTCTATTATGTTAAACATAATTATTGTTTAGATAAAAAAATTAAACCGGATAATTCTACTATTAAACAGAGATGGGATGCTTTTGCACACCAAGTAGCGGCTTTTGTAAACACTAACACAGATATTATGGTGCTGACTATTTTTTCAAATCTGTATCAAGTGTCTATCTATTCGGTTTATAACCTTGTAATAAGTGGAGTTAAACAGCTTATTACTACTTGCTCTGGCGCAATTGAAGCTATGCTTGGTAATACGATTGCAAAAGAAAGCATGAATCAATTAAATGCGAAAGTAAATGCTTATGAGTGGATATTGAATGTGGTTTCTTGCATTGCGTTGATTTGTTCTGCTATGTTAATTGTTCCGTTTGTTATGATTTATACGCAGGGAGTCAGCGACACAAATTATAAACAGCCAGCCTTTGCATATTTACTTTGTTTTGCTACATTTATGTCTTGCATAAGGCTGCCTTACCAAAATCTGGTGGAGGCTTCTGGACATTTTAAAGAAACAAGAAATGGCGCAATAGGTGAGGCAGTTATAAATATTGTGGTTTCAGTTATATTTGTTAGAAAATGGGGCTGCATAGGAGTTGCGATTGGAACGATTGTTGCAATGACTGTTAGAACAATACAGTATGCTGAGTATGCGTCAAAGTTTATTCTTTTTAGAAGTTCAAAAGTTTATATAAAAAGGTTTGCAGTAAGCTTTTTGTCTATCGCAATTTCTATGCTCATATTCCAGATGTTAAATCTTGAGGTGGTTTTAATAAAGGCGACTACATATACTGAGTGGGTGATTTATGCAATTGTCGTTTGCTTGGCTGTATCAATAGTTGTTGTTTTAATAAATGCTATTTTTTATAATAATGAAACCCGAAACGGAATTAAAATACTGTTTAAACGCATCAGTAACTAAGATTAGTAAAGGCTAATATACTAGAATTTCTGCTCGCGTATGGAGTGTTTTACAATACTGAGACGAAGCTAAAAATCCACATTTTTGTTAGTGGAAAACAAAGAACCTGTGGAAATAATTATAAAATGGCTGCGTGGAATACAGAAAAGGAGTTGGATTAATGCAGGACATTTATAAATAAACACGATTTGAATTTAATTATGAGTCAAGTGAAAACATGATTGTATTTGTTAGAATATTGCGACTTCTCTTTGATGAATTCGGCAAAGTGATATGGAGATTCTGTACAATGTATGGGAATTGCGATGATGAAAATATGCGTAAATAGAAGGCGAATTTTAATAATCCTGTTGATTTTAAGTATTGGAATATTGATACTGCTGGGAATAAGTAAATACTCTTTTCAGAAAGCCTGCCTGAGAAGAGAAATTCGATGGCCAGATCTAGGAATTGCTGATGACTGGCAGTATGAAATTCTTACAGAAGCATATAAAATAAAAAATGAGCCAAATAGAAAAATTACAATTACGGCATCTGATGGAGTACAATTAGTTGGTCACTATTATGAAAGAAAGAAAAATGCGCCAGTCATAATCTTTTTTCATGGGCTTTGGTGTAATTGTTATACGAATAGTGTGCCAATCTATAGAATAACAGAAGAAAAAGAATGGAATCTTCTGTTGGTGAACTTACGAGCGCACAATGAAAGTGGAGGTGACGTTTCAACACTTGGCGTTTTAGAAAGATACGACTGTCGTGATTGGGCAAATTGGGTGGATTTTGAATTCGGAGAACAGGTACCTATATTCCTTATGGGAATTTCCATGGGAGGAGCGGTAGCAGTGATGAGTAGTGATTTAGAATTGCCGGAATCAGTTTGTGGAATTATTGATGATGCTGGGTTTACATCACCATTAGAAATGATAAAAATAGGCAGTAAAGAGAAACTTCGTTTTGAATTATTGACAGATTTATTCGCTCGGATAGTGAATGCAGGAACAAAAATTTGGGGCGGATTTGACTTGAAAGAAGCAAACGCATGTGCCGCAGTGTCTAAGACAAGTGTGCCAGTTCTAATTATTCATGGAGACAAGGATAAGAAAGCACCGGTATCTATGGCGTATAAAATTTACAATAGTTGCAAAAGTGAAAGAGAGTTGTACATAGTTTCTGGGGCAGAGCATACTGGATGCTATAGAACAGATCCTGAAAAATACAAAATGATTGTTTCTGAATTTATTGAAAAACATATTCCACAATGAAGAAAGAATAATTTATGTTTTTAGAATAATAAAAAACATCTGAAGAATACGAAGGTGGATTCTTATATTCGGTTTGTCAGATAATAAACTATCAACGGGGGAGGTGTCCAGCTATGAATGACTTGTTTTTACATAATTCTCTGGATACATCCCCTGTTGTTTTTTCAGACCGCATTCTCTACACCCCGACGTCTTTTGCGAAGACTGCCCTTTTATACTTGCAGGAGATCGGGAGTTTGCAGGCAAAGAAGCCGCATACTTCCTCGCGTACTCACTTGTCTTCGTATTTGTTTTTCTGTGTCAATTCCGGTTCTGGCGAGCTGGAGTATCAGGGAAAGAAATATAGGCTGGGCAGGGGAGACTGTGTATTTATCAACTGCCAGCTGCCTTACTCGCATAGTACAGATAAGAACCTGTGGTCTTTGTCGTGGATACATTTTTCTGGTATAACTATGCAGGCTGTTTATCAGAAATATCAGGAGCGCGGAGGACGTCCGGTATTCCATCCGGATAACTTTGCAGACTTTCAGTTACTTCACCAGTCACTTTTTGATTTTGCATCATCGGTTGACTACATCCGTGATATGCGGATCAACAGTGGCTTAAATGAACTGCTGGTACTTCTCATGAACGAGTCATGGCACCCGGCAGAGCATCCAGATACTGATCTGAAAAAGCAGAACCTCTCACCGATCCGGGACTATCTGGAAGCACACTATACGGAGAAGATTGTTCTGAATGAGCTGGCAGACCAGTTTTTTATCAGCAAGTTCTATCTGACCCGTGTGTTCAAGGAACAGTTCGGGGTGAGTATCAATACCTATGTCCAGAATCTTCGCATCACAAAGGCTAAGCAGATGCTACGATTTACCGATAAGAAATTGGAAGATATCGGATATCAGTGCGGTTTGGGCGCACCGCATTATTTCAGCCGTATCTTTAAACAGGTTGAGGGCATTACACCCTCGGAGTTTCGTGAGAAGTGGGGAGAGGCAGGAAAACAGCCGACAGAGAACTGGATGGAAAAGGAGAAAAATACAGCAAGGCTGAAAAAAATAGAAGAGGAGAGAAGGGGAACATGAAGAGTTTATATTCACTGTTTTTATCTCAGGCTTATCAGGATTGCTGGGATGATTATAACCGTTCCGTGAAATTGAAAAATTTCCCAAAATGGGATTATGTGATTCTGACGGCATCCAATGACCAGCAGGCGGAGGGATTTCGCAGGCAGATTGGAGAACGAAAGGAGTACCTTCCGGCAGGGACAAGGTTTGTAGCCATCCCAGACCGGGATGGCAGGCGAGTGGGTTCCGGCGGTGCGACGCTGGAGGTGTTAAAGTATCTCCATGAGCAGGAAGGAGACTTTCAGAAACTGTGTGTTCTGGTCATCCACTCCGGTGGTGACAGTAAGCGTGTACCTCAGTATTCCG
>ULPB01008709.1_pt1 | contig 11529 bp, 4 predicted proteins | sample 1953131 | NCBI WGS metagenome assembly ULPB01 (sample SAMEA4835618, study PRJEB28245) | human gut metagenome | biome: gut microbiome; material: fecal sample | place: Denmark | collected 2008
GCTTTATTTTTTAAAAATATCAGTTGACAGACAGAATGGATTGTGTTAGATTGTAGTGTGCACTATTGTGTTAGAGTATGCCATTTTTTATGCAATGGATTTACTTGCTTAGATACCGAAAAGTAATAGTTTCAAGAAATCAATGATAAGAACGGGGTGAAGTGTCAATGGAAAAAAACAGAATACGTCCAATTGCCACCGGCAAGAACATGCGTATGAGTTATGCACGACGGAAAGAAGTATTGGAAATGCCCAACCTTATAGAAATTCAGAAGAATTCCTATAAGTGGTTCCTTGATGAAGGTTTAAAAGAGGTGTTTGATGATATTTCTCCGATTTCCGATTACAGCGGACATCTGAGTCTGGAATTTGTAGACTTCGAGCTGTGTGAAGAAGACGTGAAGTATTCTATTGAGAAGTGCAAGGAAAGAGATGCGACATATGCAGCTCCTCTCAAGGTGAAGGTACGTCTGTATAATAAGGAAAAAGAAGAAATCAGTGAACACGAGATCTTTATGGGCGATTTACCGTTGATGACCGAGACCGGCACGTTCGTTATCAACGGCGCGGAGCGTGTAATTGTCAGCCAGTTGGTGCGTTCCCCCGGCATCTATTACGGCATCGGTCATGATAAGATTGGTAAAAAGCTGTATTCCTGTACAGTAATCCCGAACCGTGGCGCATGGCTGGAGTATGAGACTGATTCCAACGACGTATTTTACGTTCGTGTGGATCGTACCCGTAAGGTACCGATCACCGTACTGCTGCGTGCCCTGGGTCTTGGCACCAATGACGAGATTCGCGAAGTGTTCGGCGATGAACCCAAGATTGAAGCCAGCTTTGCAAAAGACACTTCTGAGAACTATCAGGAGGGTCTGTTAGAGTTATACAAGAAAATCCGTCCGGGCGAGCCTCTGAGCGTAGAGAGCGCAGAAAGCCTGATTAACGCGATGTTCTTCGATCCCAGAAGATATGATCTGGCGAAAGTAGGACGTTATAAATTCAATAAGAAGCTGCTGCTGCGCAACCGTATCCGCGGCCACGAACTGGCTGAGGATGTTGTGGATACCACAACCGGTGAGATTCTGGCAACAGCAGGCACCAAGGTAACAGCAGAACTGGCTGACCTGATTCAGAACAGCGCAGTTCCTTATGTGTACATCCAGACCGAGGAAAGAAAAGTCAAAGTGCTTTCCAGCATGATGGTTGAGCTGACCCACTATGTAGACTGTGATCCCCAGGAGCTGGGCGTGACAGAGCTGGTTTACTATCCGGTACTGGCACAGATTCTGGAAGAGTATTCTCAGGATCCTGAAGCGCTTGCAGAAGCAATCCGCAAGAATGTGCACGAGCTGATTCCGAAGCATATCACCAAGGAAGATATTTTAGCTTCCATTAACTATAACATGCATCTGGAGTACGGCATCGGTAACGAAGACGATATCGACCATCTGGGCAACCGCCGTATCCGTGCGGTCGGCGAACTGCTGCAGAACCAGTACAGAATCGGTCTTTCCAGACTGGAAAGAGTTGTCCGTGAGCGTATGACCACCCATGATGCAGAGGAGATCTCTCCTCAGGTTCTGATCAACATCAAGCCCGTACAGGCTGCAGTTAAGGAATTCTTCGGATCTTCCCAGCTGTCTCAGTTCATGGATCAGAACAACCCGCTGGGCGAGCTGACGCACAAACGTCGTCTGTCCGCACTGGGACCTGGCGGTCTGTCCCGTGACCGTGCCGGATTCGAGGTTCGAGACGTACACTACTCCCATTACGGAAGAATGTGCCCGATCGAGACACCAGAAGGTCCTAACATCGGTCTGATCAACTCTCTTGCAAGCTATGCAAAGATCAACGAATACGGCTTCATTGAAGCGCCTTACCGTAAGATCGACAAAACCGATCCGGAAAACCCGCGCGTAACCAATGAAGTTGTATATATGACAGCGGATGAAGAGGATAACTACCATGTAGCGCAGGCAAACTCCGAATTGGACGAGGAAGGACATTTCGTAAATGCCAACGTATCCGGTCGTTATCTGGATGAAACATCCGAATATCCGAAGACAGTTTTCGAGTACATGGACGTATCCCCTCAGATGGTATTCTCCGTCGCGACTGCACTGATTCCGTTCCTGCAGAACGACGACGCGAACCGTGCGCTGATGGGTTCCAACATGCAGCGTCAGGCAGTGCCGCTTCTGACAACCGAGGCTCCCGTAGTCGGAACCGGTATCGAAGTAAAGGCAGCCGTTGACTCCGGTGTCTGCGTTGTTGCAAAGAAGTCCGGTACCATCGATTATGTATGCTCCAATCTGATCCGTATGACGGCAGATGACGGCGAGAAGATCGAATACCACCTGACCAAGTTCTCCAGAAGTAACCAGTCCAACTGCTACAACCAGAGACCGATCGTATTTAAAGGCAACCACGTTGAAGCAGGACAGGTAATTGCAGACGGTCCTTCTACATCCGAAGGCGAGCTTGCACTCGGTAAGAACCCTCTGATCGGTTTCATGACCTGGGAAGGTTATAACTACGAGGACGCTGTACTGCTGAGTGAACGTCTGGTTATGGATGATGTTTATACCTCCATCCATATTGAAGAATATGAAGCAGAAGCCCGTGATACGAAGCTCGGACCGGAAGAAATCACAAGAGATGTTCCCGGTGTCGGCGACGAAGCGCTCAAGGATCTGGATGACAGAGGTATTATCCGTGTCGGCGCTGAGGTTCGTGCCGGAGATATTCTGGTCGGCAAGGTAACTCCCAAGGGAGAAACCGAGCTGACAGCTGAGGAGCGCCTGCTGCGTGCGATCTTCGGTGAAAAAGCGCGTGAGGTGCGTGATACCTCTCTGAAGGTACCTCACGGTGAATATGGTATTATTGTAGATGCCAAAGTATTTACAAGAGAGAATGGCGATGAGCTGTCTCCCGGTGTAAATCAGGCGGTTCGTATCTATATCGCACAGAAGAGAAAGATCTCTGTCGGCGATAAGATGGCAGGCCGTCATGGTAATAAGGGTGTCGTTTCCCGTGTACTGCCTGTAGAAGATATGCCGTACCTGCCCAACGGTCGTCCGCTGGACATCGTACTGAATCCTCTGGGCGTACCTTCCCGTATGAATATCGGTCAGGTCCTTGAGATTCACCTCTCTCTGGCTGCAAAAGCCCTCGGCTTTAACGTAGCAACCCCGATCTTCAACGGCGCAAACGAAAAAGATATTCAGGATACCCTGGAACTGGCAAACGATTATGTAAACCTGGAATGGGATGAATTCAAAGAGAAGCATGGCGAAGAGCTGCTTCCTGAGGTTCTGGATTATCTGTATGAAAACCGCGATCACAGAAAGCTCTGGAAGGGTGTTCCGATCTCTAAGGAAGGTAAGGTAAGACTGCGGGATGGCCGTACCGGCGAAGAATTCGACAGCATGGTAACCATCGGTCACATGCATTACCTGAAGCTGCACCATCTGGTAGACGATAAGATCCATGCACGTTCTACCGGTCCTTACTCTCTGGTAACACAGCAGCCTCTGGGTGGTAAAGCTCAGTTCGGTGGCCAGCGTTTCGGTGAGATGGAGGTTTGGGCACTGGAAGCATACGGTGCATCCTACACCCTGCAGGAGATCCTGACTGTGAAGTCTGATGACGTAGTAGGACGTGTCAAGACCTACGAAGCGATTATCAAGGGCGACAACATCCCTGAACCCGGTATTCCGGAATCCTTCAAGGTACTGCTCAAAGAGCTGCAGTCCCTCGGCCTGGATGTCAGAGTGCTGCGGGAGGATAATACAGAAGTTGAGATCATGGAAACTGTCGATTACAGCGATACGGATTACCGCTATGAGATGGAAGGAGATTCCAAGGGCTACAACTACAACGAAGAAGAAAATCTGGGCAAGATGGGTTATCAGAAGCAGGAATTCGACTCCGAGAAACAGGAGCTGGTGAACGCAGATGATGATTACACCGAAGATGCTGCAGACGACGGATTTGAGGAATCTTTTGACGAAGAGTAAGCCGAATCGAAGATATGTAAAGGAGTGCCAAGATGTCTGAAACAAAAAACGAAGTTTATCAGCCGATGACGTTTGATGCGATCAAGATCGGACTTGCGTCCCCGGAGAAGATTCGTGAGTGGTCCAGAGGCGAGGTAACAAAGCCTGAGACGATCAACTACAGAACACTCAAGCCCGAACGGGACGGTCTGTTCTGTGAGCGGATTTTCGGACCCAGCAAGGACTGGGAGTGCCACTGCGGCAAATATAAAAAGATCAGATATAAAGGCGTTGTCTGCGACCGCTGTGGTGTTGAAGTAACCAAGTCCAGCGTCCGCAGAGAGCGTATGGGACATATTGAACTGGCAGCGCCGGTTTCCCATATCTGGTATTTCAAGGGAATTCCGAGCCGGATGGGACTGATCCTGGATCTGTCCCCCCGTGTTCTGGAGAAGGTGCTTTACTTTGCTTCCTATATCGTACTGGACAAGGGCGACACCAATCTGGAATACAAGCAGGTTCTTTCCGAGAAAGAATACCAGGATGCAAGAGAAACCTGGGGCAACCGTTTCCGTGTCGGCATGGGTGCAGAATCCATTAAGGAGCTGCTGCAGGCCATTGATCTGGAAACCGAAGCGGTTGACCTGAAAAATGAACTGGTGGATGCAAGCGGACAGAAGCGTGCGAGAATCATCAAGCGTCTGGAAGTTGTAGAAGCGTTCCGTGAGTCCGGCAACCGCCCTGAATGGATGATTCTGGATGCCGTACCGGTAATCCCTCCGGATCTGCGCCCGATGGTACAGCTGGACGGCGGACGTTTTGCAACGTCTGACTTAAATGACCTGTACAGAAGAATCATCAACCGTAACAACCGTCTGAAGAGACTGCTGGAGCTGGGTGCTCCGGATATCATTGTTCGCAACGAGAAGAGAATGCTGCAGGAAGCGGTAGACGCTCTGATCGATAACGGCAGAAGAGGCCGTCCGGTAACCGGCCCCGGTAACCGTGCACTGAAATCACTGTCTGACATGCTGAAAGGTAAATCCGGTCGTTTCCGTCAGAACCTGTTAGGAAAGCGTGTTGACTATTCCGGACGTTCCGTTATCGTCGTTGGCCCCGAACTGAAAATTTATCAGTGCGGTCTTCCGAAGGAAATGGCAATCGAGCTGTTCAAGCCCTTTGTAATGAAGGAGTTGGTAAGCAGAGGCATTTCCCAGAACATCAAAAATGCGAAGAAGCTGGTAGAACGGCTGGATACGCAGGTTTGGGACGTTCTGGAAGATGTCATCAAAGAGCATCCGGTTATGCTGAACCGTGCACCTACACTGCACAGACTGGGTATCCAGGCATTTGAGCCGATCCTTGTAGAAGGTAAGGCGATCAAGCTGCATCCCCTTGTTTGTACCGCGTTCAACGCCGACTTCGATGGTGACCAGATGGCTGTACACCTTCCGCTTTCTCAGGAAGCACAGGCAGAATGCCGTTTCATGCTGCTGTCTCCCAACAATCTGTTGAAGCCTTCCGATGGCGGACCGGTAGCCGTACCTTCCCAGGATATGGTCCTTGGTATTTATTACCTGACCCAGGAACGTCCCGGTTCTGTCGGCGAAGGAAAATACTTCAAGAGCGTAAACGAAGCCATTCTGGCTTATGAAAATAAAGCCTGCACCCTGCATTCCCGTATCCATGTCCGCATGAGCAAGGTCAATGCAGAGGGCGAGACCGTAACAGGATTCGTAGAATCCACACTGGGCAGATTTATCTTCAACGAGATCCTGCCTCAGGACCTGGGCTATGTAGACCGTACCCAGCCGGAAAACCTCTTAAAGCTGGAGGTTGACTTCCATGTTGGTAAGAAGCAGTTAAAGCAGATTCTGGAAAAAGTAATCAACACCCACGGCGCTTCCAAGACCGCAGAGGTTCTGGATGACGTTAAGGCAATCGGTTACAAGTATTCCACCAGAGCTGCGATGACCGTATCCATTTCCGATATGACTGTGCCTGCACAGAAGGCAGAGATGCTGGCTGAGGCTCAGAAGACTGTAGATAAGATCGGCAGAAACTTCCGCCGTGGTCTGATCACAGAAGAAGAGCGTTACCGTGCCGTCGTCGAGACCTGGCAGGAAACCGATAAAGAGCTGACCGACGTACTGTTAAAGGGTCTGGATAAATACAACAACATCTTCATGATGGCGGACTCCGGTGCCCGTGGTTCCAACCAGCAGATCAAACAGCTGGCAGGTATGCGTGGTCTGATGGCGGATACAACCGGTCGTACGATCGAGCTGCCCATCAAGTCCAACTTCCGTGAAGGTCTGGACGTACTGGAATACTTCATGTCTGCTCATGGCGCACGAAAAGGTATGTCCGATACCGCTCTGCGTACTGCGGACTCCGGTTATCTGACCCGTCGAATGGTAGACGTATCCCAGGAGCTGATCATCCGTGAGATCGATTGTGCAGAAGGCAAGGATAAGATTCCGGGCATGTCTGTAAAAGCGTTCATGGACGGCAAGGAAACCATCGAAGGCTTAAAAGACAGAATTACAGGACGTTATTCCTGTGAAGACATTTATGATAAGGACGGCGAGCTGATCGTCGGTGCAAACCACATGATCACACCCGGCCGTGCAAAACGGATTATGGAAACAGGTGTCAATAAGAAGGGCGAGCCTGTGGAGGAAGTGAAGATCCGTACCATCCTGACCTGTCGTTCCAAGAGCGGTATCTGTGCAAAGTGCTACGGCGCGAACATGGCGACCGGCGAAGCGGTACAGGTTGGTGAAGCAGTTGGTATTATCGCAGCACAGTCTATCGGTGAGCCCGGTACACAGCTGACGATGCGTACCTTCCACTCCGGCGGTGTCGCTGGTGACGATATCACACAGGGTCTTCCCCGTGTCGAGGAGCTTTTCGAAGCAAGAAAGCCGAAGGGTCTTGCGATTATCGCAGAGTTCGGCGGAACTGCTGTTATTAAGGATACCAAGAAGAAGCGGGAAATTATCATTACCAATAAGGAAACCGGCGAGAGCAAGACTTACCTGATCCCTTACGGTTCCCGTATCAAGGTTGTTGACGGTCAGGAATTAGAGGCCGGCGATGAGCTGACAGAGGGTTCTGTAAACCCGCACGATCTGTTAAAGATCAAGGGTATCCGCGCCGTTCAGGATTACATGCTCCGTGAAGTACAGCGTGTATACCGTCTGCAGGGTGTAGATATCTGTGATAAGCATATCGAGGTTATCGTTCGTCAGATGCTGAAGAAGATCCGCATCGAGGAAAGCGGCGATACCGAATATCTGCCCGGCACAATGGTTGACGTTCTGGATTACGAGGACTTAAACGAAGAGCTGATCGCAGCCGGTAAGAAGCCTGCTGAGGGCAAACAGGTAATGCTCGGTATTACCAAGGCTGCTCTGGCAACCAACTCCTTCCTGTCTGCTGCATCCTTCCAGGAAACCACGAAGGTTCTGACGGAAGCAGCGATCAAGGGTAAGGCTGATCCACTGATCGGTCTGAAGGAAAACGTTATTATCGGTAAGCTGATTCCTGCCGGTACCGGTATGAAACGTTACCGCAATGTCAAGTTAAACACGGATGCGATGATTGCCGCTGAGGAAGCAGAGCGCGCAGCCAGAGCAGAAGAGGAAGCGAGACTTGCTGCAGAAGCTACAGCAGCGGAAAAGAAATCCAAAGAGGATGACGAGCTGCTGGAAGAAACCATTGACGAAGATGTAACCGATGAAGAACTTCCCGAAGAGGAAGCGATTCTGGACGAGGACATCGACGAAGAACTGGACGAGGAAGCCGAAGCAGAAGAAAACGGCGAGGAGTAATCTGACCCGGGTGTTCCATTCAACAATAAAAAGTACACCTTGCAAAAATGCCGGTGTCGTAAACAATAGAATGCACGCTCTGCGAACCTTCTATTGTTACAAATGAAGAAACAGAGCAGGCGGATGTTCCTTAAAATGAGCATCCGCCTGTTTTGTGCATGTCTGGCGGTGTGTTTGTGCTTACCGTTCAGCAAATCCGGAAAGCGATTTTTCCTGCCGTTTCTTTGCCGGAAAATCCCGCAAAAAAGTAGAAAAACCGCTTGACACGGCAATTAAAAGCACTTATACTAGGAGAGCATGCATTGGGAGAGGATTTTATTTTGATGCGCGAAAATTGCTGTAAAACAGCGGTTTTATCCTGATAGAACCGCAGGTTGAGTGTGGCTTGTCCCTGGACATAGTTACGCATAGCTACGCATGAAAGAAAACCTTTGCTATGTATGAATAAGACCGGAGAACCGGTCAAGAATAGAGCAAGAGAGAAAAATCGCAGGAGGTGAAACAGAATGCCAACATTTAACCAGTTAGTAAGAAAAGGACGTCAGACATCTGTAAAGAAGTCTACAGCACCGGCTCTGCAGAGAGGTTACAACTCCCTTCACAAGAAGGCAACCGATACCTCTTCCCCGCAGAAGAGAGGCGTGTGCACAGCTGTTAAGACAGCGACTCCTAAAAAGCCTAACTCCGCTCTTAGAAAGATCGCCAGAGTACGTCTTTCCAACGGAATCGAAGTAACCAGCTACATTCCCGGTGAAGGCCACAATCTGCAGGAGCACTCCGTTGTCCTGATCAGAGGCGGACGTGTTAAGGACTTACCTGGTACCAGATACCACATCATCAGAGGTACCCTGGATACCGCAGGCGTTGCAAACAGACGTCAGGCAAGATCCAAATACGGCGCTAAGAGACCTAAAGCCGCTAAGAAATAATCCGCGGTAGCTGGAAGTACCACAAACGGAAACTAATTTTAAGTGTTGGAATTCTTATGCAGAGAAATCTGCAGTTCGCTTACGCGATGAGATAGACCGCACGAACACATTAGATGACACATGTGAGTACCGATGAATTAATTGAGATGATTAAGGAGGGAAGAAACGTGCCACGTAAAGGACATATTCAGAAAAGAGACGTTCTAGCAGATCCTTTATACAACGACAAGGTTGTAACCAAGCTGATCAATAACATCATGCTGGATGGTAAGAGAGGCGTTGCACAGAAGATTGTATACGGCGCATTTGCAAGAGTAGAAGAAAAAGCCGGCAAACCGGCTCTGGAAGTATTTGAAGAGGCAATGAACAACATCATGCCTGTTCTGGAAGTCAAAGCAAGACGTATCGGCGGCGCAACCTATCAGGTGCCGATCGAAGTCAGAGCTGACAGACGTCAGGCTCTTGGTCTTCGCTGGCTGACCATGTTCTCCCGCAAAAGAGGCGAGAAGACCATGGAAGAGAGACTGGCTAACGAGATCCTGGATGCATCGAACAATACCGGTGCTTCCGTGAAGAGAAAAGAAGACGTTCATAAGATGGCTGAAGCGAACAAGGCATTCTCTCATTACAGATTCTAATCGAATCTGTAATGCAGAAGAGCGTTGCAGTTGCTTCTGGCTGATTCAATTAGGAGGAAAAACCTTTGGCTGGAAGAGAATATCCCTTAGAGAGAACCAGAAATATCGGTATTATGGCTCACATCGATGCTGGTAAAACTACCACCACCGAGCGTATCCTGTATTATACCGGTGTTAACTATAAAATTGGTGATACTCATGAAGGTACTGCAACCATGGACTGGATGGCTCAGGAGCAGGAGAGAGGTATTACAATTACTTCTGCTGCTACCACCTGTCACTGGACCTTGCAGGAAAATTGCAAAGCAAAGCCCGGCGCAGAAGAGTGTCGTATCAATATCATTGATACCCCTGGACACGTTGACTTCACAGTAGAAGTTGAGCGTTCCCTGCGTGTACTGGACGGCGCTGTCGGCGTGTTCTGTGCAAAGGGCGGTGTAGAACCTCAGTCTGAGAACGTATGGCGTCAGGCTGATACCTACAATGTACCCCGTATGGCATTCATCAATAAGATGGATATCCTGGGTGCAAACTTTTATGGCGCAGTAGAGCAGATCAAAACTCGTCTGGGCAAGAACGCAATCTGTGTTCAGCTGCCCATCGGTAAAGAAGAAGACTTTAAGGGTCTGATCGATCTGTTCGAAATGAAAGCCTACATCTACAATGACGATAAGGGCGATGATATTTCTATCGTTGATATCCCGGAAGATATGAAGGATGAAGCTGAGCTGTATCGTTCTGAGATGGTAGAGAAGATCTGCGAGCTGGATGACGATCTGATGATGGCTTATCTGGAAGGTGAGGAGCCCTCTGTTGACGAGCTGAAAGCAGCTCTGAGAAAAGGCACCTGCGAATGTACCGCTGTTCCGGTATGCTGCGGAAGCGCATACAAGAACAAGGGCGTACAGAAGCTTCTGGATGCAATCGTAGAGTATATGCCTTCTCCTCTTGATATCCCTCCGATTAAAGGTGTGGATCTGGAAGGCAACGAGGTTGTCAGACATTCTTCTGATGATGAGCCGTTTTCTGCTCTGGCATTCAAGATCATGACAGACCCCTTCGTAGGTAAGCTTGCTTACTTCCGTGTGTATTCCGGTACTATGAACGCTGGTTCTTATGTGCTGAATGCAACAAAAGATAAAAAGGAACGTGTTGGACGTATCCTGCAGATGCATGCAAACAAGAGAATGGAGCTGGAAAAGGTTTATTCCGGTGATATCGCTGCTGCAGTAGGCTTTAAGTTTACTACAACCGGTGATACCATCTGTGATGAGCAGCATCCGGTAATCCTGGAGTCCATGGAATTCCCTGAACCCGTTATTGAGCTGGCAATCGAGCCTAAGACCAAAGCAGGTCAGGATAAGATGGGCATTGCTCTTGCAAAGCTTGCAGAAGAAGATCCTACCTTCCGTCAGCATACCGATCAGGAGACAGGCCAGACCATCATCGCCGGCATGGGCGAGCTGCATCTGGAGATCATCGTAGACCGTCTGCTGCGTGAATTCAAGGTAGAGGCTAATGTAGGTGCTCCTCAGGTTGCTTACAAAGAGACCTTCACCAAGGCCGTTGATGTGGACAGCAAGTATGCGAAGCAGTCCGGTGGTCGTGGTCAGTATGGTCACTGTAAAGTTAAGTTCGAGCCTATGGATCCTAACGGCGAGGAAACCTTCAAGTTCGAGTCCACCGTTGTCGGCGGCGCGATCCCGAAGGAATATATCCCTGCTGTAGGCGAAGGTATCGAAGAGGCTACAAAGGCTGGTATTCTGGGCGGCTTCCCGGTTCTGGGCGTACATGCAAATGTATACGACGGTTCCTACCATGAAGTCGACTCCTCTGAAATGGCATTCCACATCGCTGGTTCCCTTGCATTCAAGGAAGCTATGCAGAAGGGTAATCCGGTTCTGCTGGAGCCTATCATGAAGGTTGAAGTAACCATGCCTGAAGAATACATGGGTGATGTAATCGGAGATATCAACTCCCGTCGCGGACGTATCGAAGGTATGGACGATATCGGCGGCGGCAAGATGGTAAAAGCTTATGTACCGCTTGCTGAAATGTTCGGTTACTCCACAGACCTGCGTTCCAAGACTCAGGGTCGTGGTAACTACTCCATGTTCTTCGAAAA
>ULPB01048733.1_pt1 | contig 11364 bp, 6 predicted proteins | sample 1953131 | NCBI WGS metagenome assembly ULPB01 (sample SAMEA4835618, study PRJEB28245) | human gut metagenome | biome: gut microbiome; material: fecal sample | place: Denmark | collected 2008
TGGTCGTCGCATCCTACATCCGCGGCGATTCCGACACCGTGGTCTGGGGACGGAAGGTCATGGAAGAAAACATCCGCACCGCGGTCGTTATTTTCTTCTTCGCACTGACGATGGCATTCACCGCGACGGTGCTTCTGATCTCTGTCACCGGAAGTCCTCTGCTGGACTGCCTGTATGAGATCGTTTCCGCTGTGGCAACCGTGGGACTGACGCGGTCGCTTACGCCGACCCTTCCGGCGGCGGGAAAAATCATCGTAATTCTGGTCATGTTCATGGGACGTCTTGGACCGGTTACGCTGGCTATTGCACTGCGGCGGAGAAGCGGAAGAAAAGATGTGGATATCCAGCGCCCGGAACAGCGGGTGCTGATTGGATAAAAGAGGAGAAAAAACATGAGTAAACAATACGCAGTCATCGGACTTGGAAAATTCGGCTTCGCCGTGGCGACGACGCTGGCGCAGGCAGGAAAAGAAGTGCTCGCGGTCGATAAAGACCCGGAGCTGGTACAGGAGATCGCCGATCTCGTCACATATGCGGCGCGCGCGGACATCACCGACAGCCGTGTTTTTGCATCGCTTGGCATCAGCAACATGGATGTCGTGATCGTCGGCATCGCTGAAAATATGGAGTCGAGCATCCTCGCCACCCTGCAGGCAAAAGAGGCGGGCGTGCCGCTCGTCATCGCAAAGGGCATGAGCCAGATGCATGCCAATATTTTGAAAAAAGTCGGCGCGGACCGCGTCGTGATGGCGGAGAGTGAGACGGGCATCCGCCTCGGAAAAAGCCTGATTTCCGGCGGCTTCCAGGACTTCTTCATGCTGTCGGATTCGTTCTCCATGGTAGAGCTTCCCGTGCCGGAAGAGTGGACGGGGCATAACCTCGAGGAGCTGGATCTGCGGAAGAAATACAGTATCAACGTAATCGCCGTCAAGGACGGGGAAGACATCCGTGTCACGGTCAATCCGAAGACGCTGCTCCGCGCAGAGGAAGTGCTGATTCTGATCGGCGAAAACAAAGAACTTGCCAAATTGATGAAAAACAGGAAATGAGGGGACCATTCATGATTACAAGCAGCAGCAATGCACAGGTAAAAAACATTATTGCGCTGAACAAAAAAGCAAAAGAACGCCGGGAGCAGGACGTTTTCGTGGCGGAGGGCTGGAAAATGTTCCAGGAAGCGCCGCGGGAATGGCTGAAAAAAGTATATGTGTCTGAGAGCGGCAGCAAAATGCATGAAATGCCGTCCGACGGGACAGAATACGAAGTAGTGGACGACCGAGTGTTCCAGTCCATGTGCGACACGAAGACGCCGCAGGGTGTTTTAAGTGTGATCCGCATGCCGCATTACACCGAAGAGGAGGTGATGGACAACGGAAAGACACCGCTTCTGATGGTACTTGAGGATCTGCAGGACCCTGGAAATGTCGGAACAATCATCCGCACCGCAGAGGGCGCAGGAGTCACCGGCATCATCATGAGCCGCGGTACCGCGGATATCTTCAATCCGAAAACGATCCGCTCGACGATGGGCTCGATCTACCGTATGCCGTTTCTGATCGTCGACGATGCGGTCGGATTTGTAAAAGGCTTAAAAGCGCGGAAGATCTGTACGTACGCGGCACATCTGCACGGCGTGCATTCCTACCGCGAGGAGGATTACACAAAAGGAACGGCATTCCTGATCGGAAATGAGGGAAACGGCCTGACCGATGCAATGGCAGAGGCCGCCGAGTGCCTGATCCGTATTCCGATGGAAGGAAAAGTGGAGTCGTTAAACGCAGCGATTGCATCCGCCGTTCTCATGTATGAGGCACACGGCCAGCGCGCATAAAAGAAAGAGCGTTACCGGTTTTCTTACATTTCTCTTAACCTGCCGGAAACCTACTCGACAGAACCGGTATTTTGAGCTAAAATAGAAAGAGCAGAGTCCGGGCTGAATTTCTGTCAGTCCGGTAAAACTGTAATATTTGCCAGAAAAGCAAAAGCTGTTTTGGGAGGAAGGAAAAATGAGTGAGAAAAAAAACATCAGTAAAAAGGAGCTCCGAAGAAGAAAGCGGAAGCGTGCGCTGATGATCAAAACAGGAATTCTATGTGTTCTGCTTGTCATCTTCGGCATTGGAATCTGGGCTTTGGCCGGAGGAACAGAAAAAATCCAGCAGAAAGCACAGGAAAAAGAGGATCAGAAAACAGCAGAGGTGGACGGTTCCGTATCGTCGGACAGCACGGGAAGTGCTGAAGCGCCGACAACGAAAGCACAGATTATGGCGGAAGCCGATGCACTTGCGCAGACATACGATTACGATGGAGCCATTGAAAAGCTCCAGAGCGTAGAGGGCGCAGCGACCGACGCGGATATCATCACAAAAGTAGCAGAGTACACCAGCACGAGAGATGCCTGTGTGCGCGTCAACGTCAACGAAGTAACCCACATTTTCTATCATTCTCTTGTAGTCGATCCGCAGAAAGCGTTCTATCAGGACAACGCACAGACCGCAGGCTTCTGCCAGTGGATGACCACCGTGGATGAGTTCAACGCGATCACCCAGCAGATGTACGACAGAGGATATGTCATGGTTTCGATCAACGATCTCGTGAAAAAGACCGTAGATGATGACGGAACCGTTCATTACGAGGAAGGGGACATTTACCTGCCGGAGGGCAAGAAAGCATTCGTTCTTTCTCTGGATGACCTTTCCTATTACCACTCTTACGACGGACGCGGCATTGCCAGCAAGATGGTAGTCGGCGACGACGGAAAACCGACCTGCGAATACATTCAGGATGACGGAACTGTTGTGACCGGTGCTTACGACTGCATCCCGCTGATGGATCAGTTTATCGAAGCGCATCCGGATGCCGTATACCACAATGCGCGCGGAACCGTAGCACTGACCGGCTACGATGGAATCCTTGGATACCGCACCGACGGTGATTACAAGACGAGAGAAGATCTGACGGATGATCAGGTAGCATGGCTTGATGCACACCCGGATTTCGACTGGGATAAAGAGTGCGAGGAGGCGAAAAAAGTAGCCGATGCGATCAAAGCAGACGGCTGGACATTCGCAAGCCATACCTGGGGCCATATCCGTGTCGGCGACAAACCGATCGAGACGATCCAGGCGGATACCGAGAAATGGCTGACGTATGTTGCACCGCTCATCGGCGGAAGCGATATCATCATCTTTGCACATGGACAGGATCTTTCCGACTGGCACGATTACACGATGGACAATGAGAAGTTTGCTTACTTAAAGAGCCAGGGCTTCAACATCTACTGCAACGTAGATTCCTCCCAGTATTTTGTTCAGGTAAGAGACAATTACCTGCGTATGGGACGAAGAAACCTGGATGGATACCGTCTGTACCAGAACCTCTACGGAGGCGGCGAGGACAGAACAAGCGATCTGTTTGATTCTGCCTCTGTTATTGATCCGCAGCGGCCGACAGATCCATCTCTTTACAATTTAGGTTAAAGAATTTTGAAAATGAAAAAGATCTCACAGAACTTTCTATTATTTATAGAAGAAAGTCTGTGGGATCTTTTTTTCAGCAGGGCGAACCGTTTACAGATATTTTTCTACGAGCGGAAACGGCAGAGGCCCGAGACGGAGCAGTTTTTCATGGAAACCGATCAATGAGAATGAGTCACCTTCCTGTTCCCGCACTTCCGAGAGGAGCTGCGAAAACGAGAGCGATCCGACACAGTATTTCAGATAGTTCGCCGGTGTCTCGAGAATATACTGATATAAAGAGGCAGCGGCCGATGCATCCGTGATGCCGAACTGCGCCAGAAAGGCTGACGCATCCGAGAGGAGCCATCCCTGGCTGTGGATTCCGAGATCCAGCAGCGAGCAGAGGGTAAGATGCACCGAGCGGTTCAGATACCAGAGACGGCAGAGTGCCTGCGTGTTTGCATCGAGATTACGTGCGGCGTAGCGGCAGGCATATGATTCAACGTAGGTTGCCCATCCTTCCACATAACCCGACGGCGCGTAGAGATGGCGGATCAGAAGCGGGTCGGAGCGCGAGAACGAGACGGTCTGGTACAGATGGCCGGGAAAGCCCTCGTGGGCAAGTGTGGAATACAGTTCGATGCCGGTCATCTCATCCGCGGGATTCAGGTAAATGGAGTTGGGTGAATTGACATCGGCGGGCGGTGTGAGATAAAAGGCGGGGCTTAAAAAATCCTTGAGGGAGTCATCCACGGTCTTTACTTCGTATGCGATACCCGAAAGAACGGGAAAATCTTCAGAAACGGCATTCTGCAGATCGGCAAGCATTTCCTCCGGCGTGGAGAACGGCAGCACGAGCGCCTGCTCGGAGAGGGAGAGCGACGGATTCTGATCGAGAATGATCTGCATTTCGGCACACTGGTCCGCAAGCTGCTGTGTTAAAAGGCGGGTCAGCTCCTCCGGTGAAGCATCAACACCGACGCGGCTGCGGAGAAGATATGCATAGTAGGAAAGTCCGCCTTCCTGCCGGGAAAGACCACCGGCGTTCTGTGTTCCTTTGCCGCGGAGTGAAGAAAGCGCATCGGAAAGAGAGCGGTAGGCGGGAAAAACACAGGAGGTAAGGAGTTTTTCATGCGTCTGCAGACAGAGATTCCTTTCCGCCTCAGAAAACAGTGAAGACGCCTGCAGTTTATTCTGAAAAACGGTGTGGAGCAGATGGCTTTCCGGTGTATCCGCGTCGGCGAGAAAAGCACTGCACTGGCGGATAATGCCATCGACCGCAAGGTCATTCTGAAACACGTCCTGCCGGGATTTTTCCTGCTCGAGTGCGATGAGGTCGGAGAAATAGCGCGGGAGATCCTGCAGGAGATGGAGGTAGTCGGCGATATCCTGCTGTGTGCGGAACGGGTACTCCGCGAGCAGAATGGGAAGCTGTGCCTGAATCCCGAGCGACGGACCGAGCGGTTCCGCAAGAAGGCTGGTGCTGCCCGGCATTTTCTCGCAGTCCAGCTCGTAGAGCAGAAGATCGAGCGTGATCTGATTTTCCGCGGAGAGGCGGTTTCGATGAAAGGATGTGAGCGTTGTTTCCACACTCTGCAGCAGGGCATCATACGAGGTGCGGTCAGGGATGGAAACCGTGCCGAACGAGGCGGTGCCGGGGGCAATTCCGCGGGAAGCCGGATCGGCGAGGGTATAGTGGAGCGTGATGGCAGAAGAGGTTACCTCGGAGTGGAACCGTTCCTCCACATACGCGGAAAACCGGCGGTTCTCACCAGGGGAAAAGAACGGGGAAAAATACCAGAACAGCAGGGCGAAAAGAAGTCCGCCGCACAGAAGCAGAGGGAACAGGATGCGGCGGTGCAGAGAAGCTGGTTTCATAGAATAGGCTCCGGTGCGGACAGTTATCATAAAGTATGTAAAAAATGCTGATTTTATGCGCTTTTTCCGTGGCCTTTCATTTGACTTTCCAAAACGGCTTTGCTATAATCAGTAACGAATGAAATAAGGGACTTTTCAGTGCAGAACGGATTTGAAAAAGAATCCGCGAAGGTAAAAGAGAATCAGGTGGAAATCCTGAGCGATCCGGTCACTGTAAGCAGGGAGTGTTAGCTGCAGAAATGCCATTGTGCGAAACGCATGAGAAGGCGCGGCTGCCGTGAAGATCTGCGAGTCAGGAAACCTGCTGGAAAGGTTAGTGAATCGCTTCCGATGAAAGCATATATTCATGGAAAGATGTACGAAGCAAAATCGGACATCTGCTTTTTTGTCGCCATGCGTCCGAAAAAGAGCTTCGGTGGAGAAACTCTTTTGCAGAAAAAGCAGATGTCTGTTTGTCTTTTCGCAGAAAAAATGTGTCCTCAAAAACAAGATTACTTGCAGGGAGACATCATTGACGGGGACAGGCACCGCCCAGCTGCCTGAAAAAGTCAGACGGAATCCGGAGCAGATGCGCGAAGGATATCCGAAGAAAAGGAGAAGTTATGAAAGGAAATTCAAGCAAATTTCTGGCACTGCTGCTGTCGGCGTCCATGATCATGAGCCCGACTGCCAGCGTATTAGCAGATACGCAGGAAAAAGCAGCACAGACAGAAAGCAGCGCAGCCGCAGAGGAAGCGCCGCAGAGCGAAGAAACAGCAGAGACGGCAGAACCGGAAACAACACCGGCAGAAACCGAGAGCAGTGAAAGCACTGCAGAGACTCCGGCAGAAGAGCCGACGGAAACACCGGCCGCGCCTGCAGAGGATCAGACACCGGCAGGATCTGACGAGACCGAGATACCATCCGCAGATGAGGATGCTTCGGAAGATACTGCAGAGGACACTGCAAAAGACGGTGAAGAGACTGCCGATACCACAGAAAAAGAGCCGGAAGCAGCAGATGAGACTTCCCAAGATGCTGAAAAAGAAACACCGGCAAAAGAAGAAACCAAAGATGCTGTAAAAGAGAATACCAGTCCGGCGGCAGAACAGCCGAAAACGGAAGTAAAAGAAACAACCAAAAATGAGGCATCCAATACAGCCGAGGAGAAAGAAACAAAAGCAGCGGAAGCAGCAAAACCGGCAGATGGTGAGTATGAGACTTCTGCAGAAGCAACCGGAAGCATGTTCCGTGTGATTTCTTCCAGACTCATCGTAAAAGATGGAAAACTGAAAGCATCCATTCTGCTGAGTGGAACCGGCTATGATTACCTGTATACGGGAACAGCAGCAGAAGCTGCCGCAGCAGATGAAAAGAGCTGGATTGCTCCGACAGGAAGCGAAACCTATACGGATACGAAGACCGGTGCAGAAAAGACCGGATATCGTTTTGAAATTCCGGTGGAAGAGCTTGACAAACAGATGGATGTTGCCGTTCGCTCAGCCAAGAAAAAAACATGGGCTGATAAAACTGTTACGATCCACAGCACCGCTGCAATCCCGACCGTAACCCCGGAACCGACCGAGACTCCAAGCGAAAATCCAGGTGAGGATTCCTCGAATAAGCCAGCCAGTGTAGAAGCACCGGTTACCAAAGAGGACGGCAGCGTATTCAAAATGTTCGTCATCTCCGAGGCAACAATGATCAACAAGGGCGATAAACTCGTTCTTACACTGAAAACAAACAACGTATCATTTGATAAACTGTATCTTGGAAAGAACGATGACCTTGCAAAAACACCGGCTATCCAGGGAATGCAGGAAGCAAACGGCGGTTATTCCTTTACATTTGAAGTAGATGCGGACAAAGCCGGCACAACCGTTCCGATCGTTCTTGGAAAGAAAGACGGAACCTGGTACACCAAACAGCAGCTTTATCTTGCAGTTCCGGGAAGCAAAACACCGGAAGTAACTCCGATACCGGAGCCGACCGAGACTCCGGTCCCGACTGCAACCCCGACTCCGAGTGAGACTCCGGTTCCAACCGCAACTCCAACTCCGGAACCGGCGAAAGTAGAAAACGGTATCTACAGCGGAACCGCGGAGACCGGCGCAGCTATGTTCAAAGTAGTCGGCGTAGAGCTGACCGTAAAAGACGGCGACATGAAAGCACGCATCACGTTAAGTGGTGTTGCCTACGATTATCTGTACATGGGAACACCGGAAGAGGCAGCTGCCACAGACAAGAGTGCATGGATTGCAGGCGTCGGCACCGTTGATTACACAACAGCAGACGGCGAGACGAAAACAGGAATGCAGTATGATATTCCGGTAGCAGCACTCGATCAGGCACTTGTTGTTTCTTCCCATTCTGCAAAACGGGATAAATGGTATGCAAGAACCATTACTATTGCATCTTCCAGTCTGAAAAAGACCGCAGATCTTCCGGCAGATGAGACCAATAAAGTAGCAGATGGTATTTACAGTGCAGAGGCAACAACTAATGCAGCAATGTTCAAGGTAGTCGGCGTAAAACTGACCGCGAAAAACGGAAAAATGACAGCAGTTATCACCTTAAGCGGAAGCGGCTATGATTATCTGTATATGGGAACCGGAAAAGATGCGGCAGCAGAGAGCGGCGCATGGATCGCTTCCACCGGAAAAGTGGACTACACCTTAGACGGTGAAACCAAAACCGGAATGCAGTTTGAAATCCCGGTAGAGGCACTTGATCAGGAATTTGCTGTAGCAGCTCATGCAGTAAAGAGCGGCAAATGGTACGACAGAGCCATCACGATTGCATCTTCCAGCCTGAAAAAGACCGGAGACCTTCCGTCGGATGACAACAAGGGCGATACTCCGAAACCAACCCTCGTTCCGACCAATACCCCAACCGTATCTCCATCTGAGACACCGGTTGTAAAACCCACCAGCACCCCGACTCCGGCACCGACCCAGAAACCGGCCGATACCAAACCGGAGCAGGAATCCAAATATGAGTCTGACTTAAGCGGCGGCACATCCAAAGTAGACAGTGCAACCACACTGGCAGACGGCGTTTACACACCAGACGGGTTCTCCTTCTCCGGCGGATCCGGAAAGGTAACCATCTCCTGCAGCAAGATTACTGTAACGAACGGACAGGCTTATGCAACGATCGCATTCAGCAGTCCGTACTACGGATATGTAAAAGCAAACGGAAATAAATACATGGCAAATGTCAGCGGCGGAAGCAGCATCTTCACCATTCCGGTTGAGCTGAACAAGAACAACACCATCATCGGTATGACCACCAGAATGTCCGTTGCCCATGAGATTTCCTACAACATCTTCATCTCCTTGGCAGCAGCAAAGAAGGGCGGCAGCACTTCTTCCAGCACAGGATTTGTAAAAGCAGACGGAACAATCTCCACGATCAGCACCGATAACTCCAAGCTGGATACCACCGCTCCAGAGATCATGGGACTGGAATACAAAGCAGAGACAAAACTTGCTTACGCAGAGTACTTCAAGATGTATCATTACGACGAAGGCATCACCCTGCTGGAGATCGATATGACAAAAGATACCGAGCGTGATCCGGAGAAACAGAACGAGGACGACAAGAAAGCAGAAGATACCGATACCGCAGCAGCAACCGACGAGGAAGAAGCGGCAGCAGCATCCGATTCCAAAAAGACCAGCACTGAGAAAGCGAAAGATCTGACCGAAAAGACAAAAGAGCTGTACGAAGGCAATGTTGTCAAATATCTGATCGTTCCGAAAGATGTTGAGATTCCGGCAGGACTGGACAAAGATATGATCGTGATCCAGCTTCCGGTTGAGAAAACATACGTAGCATCTGAGGATGCCCTGAAACTTCTCGATGAGCAGTTAGACGCAGCAGAGAGCATCAAAGCAGTCGGCATGGAGCAGAAAGACTGCCAGATCGAAAACATTGCAAAAGCAATGGAAGACAAAAAAATCTCCTTCGACGGAGCATTCGATGATCTGGACTACAAAGCTCTGGTAAAAGACGAAATCGATTTTGCAATTCTTCCGTCTGAGTTCCTTCCGGGAAATGCAAAAGATGAGGAAGATGCTGATGCAGCCGACGAGACCGCAGATACCAAAGCTGAGGATCAGAAGGACGATAAAGACGATAAGACAACGGATGAGAAAGCAGACGAAGACAAGACTCCGGAAGAACTTCTGAAAGAGGAAAATGAGCGTCTGTCCGACACCGCAGAGCGTCTGGCAACCCTGACCATTCCGATGCTGGTTGACCGTTCCGCAGACGAGAAGACCGATCTTGCGAAAGCAGAGTGGCTGAAAGTCTACGGCGTGATCTTCGGATGCGAGGATCAGGCAAACGAGCTGTTCCAGCAGATGGTAAAGGCAGAAGAGAATAAATAAGTACAATAATTTGCAGCAAAAAATGAGAAAGGGCTGCTGCCATATGGCAGCGGCTTTTTCTTTAAGAAAGGAATATCAAATGACAGGAAAAAACGAAAGAAAGCTGAAAAAATGGGCCGCACTTTTTCTTGCAGCAGCGATGTCACTGACGGCCTGCGGCAGCACCGCATCAACGGGAAGCAGCACATCGTCCGCGTCGGGCACTTCGGCAGTTTCTGAGAGCAGCACATCCACAGCATCCGCAGCAGACGTTTCCGAAAGCCAGACGGAGAGCACATCCGTCTCGGAAAGTACGGCTGAAAGTGAAAGCACCTCCGAAGCCACTGCTGCGAGCAGCACCTCCGGGAGTGATACCGCATCCGCGGATGGTTTCGCAACGACAGACGATGTCAGCGACGCACCGGACATCACCGGAATCACCATCGAGAGCAAGATGGTCCTGAATTACGCCGAGTGTTTTAACGTATACTACTGCACAGACGGCTATAAACTGCTCGATGTCAAAGACGGCGCGCAGTATCTGCTCGTCCCGGACGGAAAAGAGGCGCCGGATGACCTCGATTCCGACGTAATTGTAATCCATCAGCCGCTGGAACGCATCTACATGGCAGCAACCTCTCCGATGGCGCTGTTCGATGCCATCGACTCCCTCGATACGATTCGTCTCTCCGGTGAAACCGCAGACAACTGGTACGTACAGGATGCCGTTGACGCGATGAATGCCGGAACGATGATCTTCGCCGGAAAATACAGTGAGCCGGATTACGAACTTCTGGTCAGTGAGAACTGTGATCTGGCCATTGAATCCACGATGATCCTCCATTCCCCGAAGGTACAGGAGATGATCGAGATGCTCGATATTCCGGTCTTCATCGACCGTTCCAGCTACGAATCCCAGCCTCTTGGCAGAACCGAATGGATCAAACTCTACGGTGCCATGCTGGACAAAGAGGAGGAGGCAGCCGACTTCTTTGCAAGTCAGGCAAGTGTTGTGGAAAATCTGAAGGATTTCCAGAATACCGAAAAAACGGTCGCTTTCTTCTATATTAATACGAGCGGAGCTGCCGTTGTGCGGAACCCGGAGGACTATATTTCCAACATGATCGAGCTTGGCGGTGCGCGCAACGCCTTCCGTGATCTCCAGGACGACAGCGGAAAAACATCCGTGCCGATCACGATGGAGCAGTTCTACGATACGGCCGAAGATGCGGACTACCTGATCTACAACGCAAGCATCGATTCCACCGTCAAAACCTTGGACGACCTGCTGGCAAAGGATTCCATGTTTGCCGATTACAAAGCAGTCAAAGAGGGCAACGTCTGGACAACCGAGAAATCGATGTATCAGGCAACCGATAAAATTGCACAGTTTACCAACGACATTAACCTTCTGGTAACGGGCGGCGATCCGGATCAGATGGTATTCTTAAGAAAATTATCCTGATGGAGGAACGTATGTCAGAGAAAAAAAATATGACAGGAAAAGAGAACAGTTTCCATATGGAAAACTTCCGGCGCCGTTCGCGGTATGCCGCTGTGTTTCTGGTGCTGATTCTGGCGTTCGCTGCCATCACCGTGCTGAATATCAATTCCGGAAACGTAAATATTTCGATTCCGGAAATTTTCCGGATTCTGCTGCGGCGGACCGGAGAGGGGAA